>Ga0233438_10001728_pt1 | contig 23089 bp, 16 predicted proteins | sample SI_123_September_FD_182720 | JGI IMG/M metagenome (GOLD analysis project Ga0233438, IMG submission 182720) | Seawater microbial communities from Saanich Inlet, British Columbia, Canada - SI_123_September2016_10_MG | ecosystem: Environmental > Aquatic > Marine > Inlet | place: Canada: British...
TCGTTCGCTTGCCTTGCTGTATAAGGCATCTTTGATTTCCTGACTGATGTCAGCAGGTCCTCTACCTACAGCAATGGCGTCTACTACGTTGTCCATAATAAAAACGATAATATGATTTATTTAGTAAGTTTATAATCGCCCTTCACCACTACCGGGTAGAGGGGAGTTCATTTTTGCTGTTGCGTTTGCTGTATCTAAAGCAGCGCCACCAGCATCAACGGTCGCGTCATTGACGAATCCATCAGGTTGTAGAGGTTCACCAGTGATAGGATCAATGGTGCTTGGATCGGGGATGACCCCGTCCTCGATCTCCTTTTTAATCTGCTCATCTTGCTCTACCATTTCACCATCAGTCTGACGGAGAATCTTGGCGCGGATATACTCTTGTGAGTAATACTTACCGATATAGGGTTCTGCTTGAGCAAGTAGGTTGAGACGCTCTTGTAAGAGTTCAGTCTCTTTCAACTCAGCAAAGTGGTTGTCATATAGGAAGTCATACTGGATATTATCTTTGATTTCTTCCCAGTCATCGGGGGTGATGACATTCTTGAGGATGAGTTGAGTCTTGAGTAGGTCACTGAATAGTGAGGCAAATCTCTTACGGAGACGAGCAACAAACTTAGAAAACTTGACTTCGTCTCTTAAGATCTCAGATGAACGACCCATGTTGAATCCTTCATTACCACCTGGGGCACGGGATTGTGGGACATTGAGTGAGTTATATAACTTGTTTCTGAAATACTCTAGGTCAGTGATTTCACCTAGGTTCTGTCCACCAGGTAGTGTAGAAATCTCAGTTCCACGACCACCTTCACGACGAGGCAACCAGAAGTCCTCTAGCATCGACATTACTTTTTTGTCGTTCTTCATCTCGCCAGTAGCAGAATTATAAGTCTGCTTATTTCTATAACGCTGCATTACCTGATGTAGATATTGCTCTGCCTTTACTTTAGGTAGGTTGCCGACATCAATATAGAAGATTCTTCTTTCAGGTGCTCTTGATAATCTGTAGATGACAATAGCATCTTCAATCATTTTGAGTTGATTGACTGGTTTGATTGCCTTGTGTAGATATGAAAGAACTGTCTGGTTGTTTCTATCGACTAGTCCCGAGTTACAATAGGCAATGGAATCCTTTGCAATTTTGATTCCTGTTGACGGATTCGATCCTCCATTAAATACACCAGGAGTAGCGGCGTAACCACTGCTAGAAGCACCAGGGTTGTAAACATAGTATTCGTCAATAAGTGGACTAAACTGATCGTTTCTAGCGTTTGGAATTTGGTTGCCTGTGTTATTAACAGTCAACACACGCTGAGCATTGGGGAATTTATTTGACTTCTGGTTGACCTTACGGACAAACTTGACCTTCATTGGATCGATATATCTCAAATCCATAATGCCGTCTTGTGGTTTCTCTAAGTCAATGACCTTGAGATAGTGTAGACGACCATCAATATACCAGTTACGGAAAATCTCGTGAGCACGCTTATCGAAATCTAGAAGGTCCTTGATATACTTGAACTCATTTCTGATAATCTTCTTTACTTTTTCACTAGCATTTACATTGCTAAGTTCTACCTGGACTGGTGATTCGTATGTATCGCTAACAATCGCTTCATTTACAACATCTTCAACAGCACTTTCCACTTCTGGAATGAGTGCCATCTCTCTGTATCGACGGATAAGTTCGTATTCTGTTCTGAATACACCTTCAATATCGATGAATGATCTTCCAAAACCACCGGATGCAAAATATTCTACGCCGTCCGCGTTACTCTCGGGGACTGGACTAATAGAACCGGGGCGTTCTGGTGGTCCATCTGTGATTTGGAAACCAAAAAGTCTCGCCATAATTAAAAAAGAGGTGTGATAATAACCTGTCTATTATTTAGCACACAAAAAAAGAGGTCCCTTTTGAGGACCTCCTGAGAAAATATGAAATGTGATTTAGAAAATATCTTCACCACCGGCATTGGCGCCGTTGCCTTTGATTGCTTCCCACCACTGGACCTGCATCTCTACAGTGAATTCCTGAATCGTATCAGTTGACTCGTAGTTGAGGTCAATTGACTGAATGTTGGTTGGGAAAATATCGTGGAAGCGATATGTGCGAAGGGTGGAACCATCTCTATCTAGTTGATAGACATATGCATCAGACTGATAGTCTGCGGGATCCTGTGTTCCTGTCGCGTCTTCCATCTTGTTCATCGTATTCATCCACTTCTCGAAAGCAGAGCGGATAGCGAAGTCGGTGTCGTTTAGGACTGTGATGGTCCAGGTATCGAAGGTTCTATCACCTGCGATTTTTAGAACACGACCACGGAAGGGAACTTCGATGGGTGTGATGTTTGAAGCGGGAAGTGCTGCTGCCTTTACAAGGAAGCGTGACTTCTGTAATGTATCTGTATCGGTAGGTGCCGAGAGAGGGAACTGAAGAACAACTTCGAACAGATTGGGGCGGGCGCCGCCACCAGTCAGTTTTGCTTTGAAGTCGCTAATCGTCCTCAATACGGGAGATTCTACCTGTTTTCTGGTACTTGCCATTGGATTTATAACTCCGGGTTAGAAGGTAGAGAGTGAATTATACAGTGCCTACAATCTCTTCAAAGGAGACGCCGCTACGAGTAGCAACGAATGTTAGACCGATGAAGTTGATTGAGCGTGTAGGCTTGAGGAAGATGTCAGCAATGAACTCATTCCTGTCTACGACGGCAGGAGTGTTGTTTGTCTCATCACAAACAACGATGAAGTCGGTGATGCCTCTCTTAGATTGAACATCTCGTAGGAATGGTTCTACGATGTTAACGAAGTTGGTACGGGTGACCTCATCGTTGAATTCAAATAGTTGATCCTTAGCAGCGGCAGAGATTGCTTGCTCAACATAGATGAATAGGCGACGGACGTTAATTCTGTCGAATGCAGAAGAAGCGGAGAGTCCAGTCTTATCTCCGTATAGAATCATACCACCGATATCACCAGCAAAGATGACTGGGTTGATACGTGCGCTGTAGAGGCGGTCTCTTTGCGCCTGAGTGGGATTGTATGCTAAGCGTGAACCGTTGAGGATAGCGCCTCTTGTGGTGCCCGCTGGTGAGAACCAGGGGAAGGCAACCTGGTCGGTGCGGCAGCAGCAACCAGCAATGTCTCCGTTTAGGGGGACATAACGGAACTTATCAGCGAAACGGTCATACATGTACTTGTATCCCGTATCAAAGATAGCGTAGGATGAAGAACCAACCGTTGAATAGAAGTTAACGATGTTATCAGTTACTTTGTTTGAAGCAATGGTGACTTGAGCACCTGCTCCACTATCAGTAATCTGTGAACCTCTATATGGTGAGATGAATGCTAGAGCATCCTTTCTCAACTCAGCAATAGAAATGAGTTTGTTTGCTAGTGACTGTGCTTCTGCTTCGTTATAAGCGGAAGACCCCATAATTAGGAAGTCTACATTCGTGTCGTCATCGGATTCGAAGTTGTCATATCCAGCAGCGATATCTCCTACTTCTACTCTTAGTGCTCCATCCTTCTCGATGTCCATTAGTCCATCGTAGTTTGTGCCTTTCTCCATAACAAGTTGGAGGTTGCCACAAGAGAAGAAGTTGACGTTACGGGTCTGTTGATCCCACTCACCACCATTTTCAGGTGTGAATCCATTACCACCGGTCTCGAAAGAAGTAGTAACAACACCTACGGGTTGTGAACCACCGAAGGCATAACTGGAGGTGTTAGCAAGATGCTTTCTCCAGTAGGAGGGAGTGCCCACAGAGAATTCAGCATCGCGTGCTTTGGAGATGCCGAGGTTCTTCTCTAGAATAGTACCAGCATTACCAGTTACATCACCAGTGTCATCAAAGATAACAACATGGAATTCATCAAATCTTGAATTTCTATTTCTAGCATACTCAGTAGTTGTAGGGCGGTTGGCGATTGAATTCCAATTTGCCTCGATACGACCACCCTGTAGGGAGATTGTCTGGTTATCAAACCAGTCTTCTGGGAACTGAGTCTGAAGTGCTGTAGTAGTTACAATACCTGTTGATGTGTAGAGTGAGAAGTCACCCTCAACGAATGACCAAGTACCACCCTGCTGATAATCAACTTCCTGCTCGATTCCAGTTGTTGGTGTGAAAGATAATACCTTTACATCAACTGAATCGGTGATGGTATCGATTCCAGTAACAATACCTTTGAGGTTGCCCTCTACTAGTGCTGTTACACCAGCACCTGCAGCAACTTTGCTGATTGCCTGAACAACACCTTGACCCAAAGCAACGGTTGGGGTAGTTGTTAGTCCTAGACCAACACCTTTAAAGGTCTGGTCTGCTTTACCGTCTAGAAACGCTACCTTGATACCGTTTGCCCAAGAACCACAGTTTCTTGCTGCAATAGTAACACCAGGAATGATGTTCTCATCATATCCTAGAGCATTGTAATCCTCTAGACTCTTAATCTTAATACTTGATGCTGCGCCCACAAACGCATTACGCAAGTTATCGTTATCAGAACGAACAACCCTCATAATACCACCGTAAGCAAGGTAGGAAGCGATGGATAACCATCCCTCATACTGTCTATCAGTGGAACTAGGTTGACCGAAAACGTCTAAAAGTTCGTTCTCGCTTGCGATTAGTGTGGGTTCATCAACGGGGCCTCTAGCGAAAGAGGCGACGATGGCACCGGTTTTATCGGAAGAGGTTTGGACTTGACCTAGGGTCAAATCGACTTCTCTTACGAGTACTCCGGGCGATGCTAAATTTACAGGCATCTGGTGAGTCTCCCTTTTGAAAATCCGAATAATCTAAAAATATTTATCAAAATAAACATTTCAGAAAGAGTTACATATATTCCCACATATGACTATTGGTCCCATATTCATCTGTATACCAACGATCTCCTGTATTATCTACAAAAGAGGTTGAATCCGTGCCATCACTAACAAAACCAAAGGGTGCCATGTCCTGCTCTATCTGGTTTTCCTTCTCATTATAGATCTCTTTTCTAACATCATTATCCGTCATCTCACGGAAATAATCCTGAGCAACCACCCAAGCAAAGATGACTAGACACATTGCTAGGTCATCATTACATCCATCTTCAGCAGCGAATGTATTATTCCTGGAGATAAAGGTCGTCAACTCCTGGACAATATCGTAGTCGGTGAAGGTGAGTTTATTCTCCTCAATCAATGCTTTGAGGTTGGAGCAACCGAGTTTCTTGGTTGCTGTGCTCATCTTCACACCCAACTGTGTCTTAGTGCCAGAGAATCCTGAACCGAGTTGCTGCCCTGCTCGCCCTCTCATAGCGCACATTAGGACATTGGGATACTCCAGGTCATAGTTGAGGATAGAAGCGACCTGGTCGCCAATATCGTTGACCTCAATAAGAGTCCACGCCCTGTTATACATCTTACATACTCTCTGTATGATGCTTGGGAATACAATCGGTTTGATTTCATTATCCCGATACTTTGCTACTACAGTATAAGGAAACTTAGTAACATCAAAAACAACAAAGGCAGAGTAATCTTTCCCAACACCCCTAGCAACGTCAACAGTAATAACATAGTTGTGCTCTTCCTTTGGATCTACAAAAATATCTAGATGGTCATTTGACTTGATAGGAAGTTCATAATCCATTGCTCTCAGAGCAGTTGGTGAGATGAGAGTATCAACTGAACCAATAAACTCACATTCAAACTCAACCTTGAACTGGTCATATGAGGTGTTGGCAATCGTCTGTGCCTTCCAGGCATCATCACGACCCGGCACCTGAGACCAATGGACCTCGATGGGGTTATACTCGTTCTTACTCTTCTCAGCGTCGTGCCACATACGGTAGAAGTGATTCATACCGTGTGGCGTGGATACGATAATAACCTTGGTAGATTTACCAGAGGAGATCGTAGGATATACTGACGCGAAGAACTGGTCAGCAATATTATTTTGAACGAACGCAAATTCGTCCAGGAAGATGATGTTGAACGACATACCTCGGACAGCAGATGCTGAGGTAGACGCTGCTAGAATCTTAGAACCATTCTCAAGTTCAACAGATCCTTTGTTCCAGGAGATGATACCGTGCTGCATCCAGGACGGTAAGTTCTCATAAGCAATCTGTAGACGACCAAGAATCTCCCTAGCAGTTGCTGCTTTGTTTGCTAGGATACCGATATTGACGTTGTCGTTAAAGATTAGATAATGGAGTAGAAATGCAACACAGGTCGTAGACTTACCTGTCTGACGAGGCATCTTACAGATAGTAAATCTCTTCTCGTGAAAACTTCTGACGAGGTTTTCCTGGAAGTCATACATTGTAAAAGGTATGAGACCCTTATCCAAGGACACAATTTTAATGTGTTTCTTGGAAAAGTAAATAGGGTCTTCCTTACACTTAATATATTCTTTGACTTGATCTAGAGTAAAATTAACGGCAACGTTTGCCTTCTTGAGATTAGGATTACCTAGATACTTGTTATCAACTGCTGGCATAATAAAGTTAAAATGATGATTATTCTACTATGGTGACATCCTGAGGAATAGTAGAACTACTACTCAACGTACTTCCTAAGGAGTCAATGATTACAGTTCTTCCTCTAATATCATAACCGACATCAGAAGACCTAGTAATATACTGAAGACCATCTGGAGCACCAAACTCGAAGAATCCTGACCCACCAGTCACTCTTCTGACCCATTCATATCTATAAGTGAATGGGGGAACACCACCACTGAATACTGCTGCAGTTTGTGTTAGGACTGTGCCTGACTGACCAACTCCATCGAGAGTTCCCTTTGATACCAATGCTAGTGGTTCTGCTATAACCTCAATGTGGTTTGGAATCGCAGCGATAGCTTTGTGATAATTGTATGCGTCAGTCCAGTAAGTTCTTCCTCTAATCTCATAACCAATATCACTATACTGAATAGTATAAGTCAATCCCTCTGGAGCACCAAATCTTACATACACATTCGTGGTGCCAGTTGGTTTTCTAAGCCATTCATATGGCTTAGTAAATGGACCGATACCACCGGTTATAGTGCCTTCTGTCATAGTAAGTACATCTCCTGGATATGCAGGGTCCGCTCCACTAAAAGTAAGAGTACCATTCACATCGACCTTCATCTCATCAACAACAACATCCGAAGCAGGAGTATTGACAGTGAGATATGATGGAGCGATTATGGCATCTTGAATTCTAGTAGAAATACGAAGTCTAGCTCCCACCAAAGAAGAGTCTATTTCTTTTACTGCAGTATCAACTGCCGTCCAAGGACTAATACCAGTCCAAGCACCACCAGGGGTTTCTTGTTTCTGTAACTGACCTTCAACAGTGATGGGTTCAGTACCACCCTGATAACCAGCAACCTGACCAGCCACATCTCTACCGACAGCAAATCCGTTAGGTGCTGTGATATTACCAACACCTACAATTTCTAGTGGATTCAAACTACCTACTGGGTTATTGTTTTCGTCACGCCTGATGTATTGACCTGGGATGACTATATTATTATCTACGTCTCTCTTCACATACTCCTGAATGGAAGTTGCACCACCACCCACTAGAGTCTTTACATAATCACCATCAAAATCTTTCCAGGTAAAGTTAGTCCAACCGGCTGCATCCATACTCGCACTTCTAAATGCAGGTTGTGGTACAGCAACTACGTTGTCGTCATCGTATCTAACGTAGTTATTATTTGTGTGTGTGAGTATCGACATTTAACCAGAGTTTGTCGTCAATACTATTTATTCTCGATAAATCCTACCTTTATTAGATTTGCTACAAATAGGATCGTACAAGTGTAAGCGAAAAATCCGGGGACTGTCATCATGCTGATGCATCTACCCGACTATTTACTATGTTTTATATTTTTTTTACCTTTGTTGTGGGTGAATAAACATAATACCCAGTACTGGGACTGTGACCAATAGGTAACAAAGCAGTCCCATAAACCAAAGGTGCTCTAAAGCGTGAGTCAAAGCGTACTTAACAACTAACAAGTCCATTTCAGGCAAATGTTATAAGATGAATTATTTATATTTTAGCACTTCCATTTTCGTAATGCTAGTGCCTTACGTGTTGGTTTGCCCTTATCATCTTTCATAGGTCCTTTCATTCCACCCATTCTAGCGCAGAATGACTTTTTTCTAGGACCACCTTCAGGTTGAGGTGCTTTGAGGTCGGAGCCGGGGTTCTCTCGTTCATAGGACTTGCGTCCCTTCTCGTTAAGACCCCCGGCTTTATTCTTTCCCTCTTTACGCTGCCATGCTGACTCATTAAACTCAGCGAAGGTCTTCTTACCTTCTTTGACACAGTTAGGGACATCTTTACCGTCCTTCTTCTTGGTGCCCTTTGCTTTGTAACCATCCCAACACTTGTCAGCGCCGACATTCTTACGTGCTTGCTTCATACCTTCGCCAATGTCAAGGGTGTCAGGATAATCCTTGTCTCCTTTCTTAGCAGGTTTCTCACCGCGCTTACGCTTGGCGTGGATGTTATCCCACAAACCCTTTTTTTTACCTTCTCCAAGGTTGGACTGCTCTTCCATTTTTTTACCATCTTTTTGTGGTTTGATACTGGGGGCATGAACGCCCATATGCTTATCATATTTGACTGATGTCTTTAGGTCCTCTTTTTCCTTTTTATCTTTGATAGAGGGAGCACCAGTCATATCTGCCTCAGCATAGTAGTTAGTAACTTCAAATGCTGGGTTTCCATTAGCGTCATCCAAAATGAAAGACTCTTTGGAAGTTTTGGACTTCATTTTAGACCAAAAAGGTTGGATGTTTTCCATTTTACAAATTTAATAAGAACACGCTTTAGCGCAATTGATACTATTTTTAAATTAATCGTAAGTTTTCTTGCCACTTTTTAGATATCCAGACCCTTTAGAGTCATAGAATCTAATTCCTTTTGCTTGCCTTTCAGAGGCAAGTTGCCCTTTGCGTTCTTTATCTTTAGCACGAGACTTTGCTTCTCCTGCTTGTGCTTTAAAGTCGCTGAGTTTCTTCTCTCTCTTTTCCTTACTGAAACCATCAAGGTCTTTATTTGATGGTGCCTTAAGTGCCTCGGACATTCCGCCGTCCATACCAGAGTTTCCACCCTGATCATTGTCGTCGTCATCTCCAATAATTGTGTCGAGACCATAAGATCCCTTCTTTATCTTTTTATAATCACAGGTACAATCCTTCTCGGATTCTCCACAATTATCACATTGCTTAGATTTCTTTTCACCCTTTTCAGGATTACTCTTTGACTTAGCCATGGTAGTTTAATCTGATAGACTATTTATCATTCCTTCTTTGATCATCTTCTGAAGGTCAGTAGTTGATCCGACAAAGACGGAATTGTTAGTAACATTGGTTTGGTTGTTGGTGATGTTCACCTGCTCCAAGTCCTTTGCTTTCTTCTGTAAGTCTAGCAACTTATCGGTCACATCGGCAATATTCTTAATTAATGCTCCAGCAACTTCATAAGATCTAGCACTATCACTCTCTTGAGCAAGTTCCAGGGCGCCATTTACTGCTTCCTGTCCCTTTTCAATCAAACTGTATAAGTTTGCTCGAGTGTAATCATAATCTTTTCTTGCATCTTGTGAATCAATTTCAGTAGCAGTATTCTCCTTGCGGACAACAGGTGCTTTTTCTGGTTTCACAATAGTGGATTCACAATCCAATGCTTCATCGATCGATTCAAAATTACTCATGTTTAAGGATTGTAATCAGCATCTTGTGTGGGACTATACTTTTTGGAATCGAAGAAGAGAACTGTATCCTCATTGAAACCAAAGTCATCACCCGGTTCAGCATCAACTGGGTCGGGAGTAACAGTATATCTGACTTCCCTTGGCGCTGTCGGTTTAGTATCGGTATGGTAATCAACCTGTACCTTGCGGATGAGACCATCTCCAGTATCGCTGATAGGACCAAATAGATAGGTCTTAGCAGTAAAACTGAGTGTATAGATGATAGTCCTGCGTGCTGTGAAGTCTCCTTCATAATCATCAGTAAAGTTAATACCATCTAAAACGATGGGGATGTCTCTCTTCTCACCAATAGAGTCCACCAAATCAACAGTGATGTTGAATGATGGTTGGAAGTAAGGGAGAATCTGCTCTACGATTTGTAGGGCATCCTCATTGAGTTTAGTCATTATATTCAACTCAAAACCCAGATTATAAGGGACAGGCAGATAAACCCTTTTGAGTTTAGTGCCGTCTTCTAGAGTTTTGAATGTCTGTGTAGGTTGAGTTTTCCTAGTGCCGTCATAGGCAATAGAGTTCATCTCAAACGACATTCTAGGAAGAGTGATCTCAGTGGGTTGATTTAACTCACTTTGCTGAGTAATCCTAGCAAGAAATTTCTGCATAGGACCATACGCCAAAGGGATCTTCATGTCGTTAATGACACTTGCCTTTGGATCTGTCTTCTGAATATGAACGTTATTGAATAAGTTTCCAAAACCAACAACGGTTCGTTTGATTATTTCATGATAGAAATAGTCAACCACAGGAATATACCGTAATATACTATTTTATTTAGTCGCCAAATGGATTCGATGAATCGAAGTTGTAGGAATTATCGTTGAAACTTCCAAACTGATTGAATTCTGTCTCATCAACGATATCGTTTGCAACATCTTGGATGTCATCAGATTCGGAGTATTTATCTGACGGAGTTCTAGTGTTCCATCTCTTGATAGAGTATCGTGCCCTGCTGGTCTTACCGACAAGAACTTCCTCTCTAGAGAAGTCAACATCCTCTTTCTCTGGGTCTAGATTAGTAATCTGAAGGACTTTACTAACACCATCCCAACCACGGACTCGTGCCTGGGTGCCTGATGTCTTACCTTCAACAATTTCATTGTATATAAAGTCACCATCACCAGCGTCTGGAGGGGCATCTACGATGACTGTAGCGCCCTCAAACAGGTCCTTACCTGGGTTGGTAACAACTGCCTGGACGATCTTTGTGCCGTTCGTTAGAGCAACACCTTCAGCGATAATATTATTATCATTATCATAGACACTAATCATAGCGTCTTCAGCATAACCTGTGCCTTGCTCCTCAACATCAAACTCAATAATACCTTTAGATAGTGGGTCGGTGTTGATACCTGCTCTAACTAGAGCACCACTACCTTGCCTATCAGGGGGAACGATGTTAATTGTAGGTGCCTCAGTATAACCACTGCCACTACGGAATACCACCAAGTCCTTCACAGATGATGTGCTGTTATTGACTGTTGCCTGATTCATTATCAAGGCAATCTGTGGGTCAGTACCAACCTGTGGAGGTTCAATAACAATATCAGGTGTTGCTGTATAACCTTTACCCTCATTCAAGATGAGTAGTTTTTCAATATAACCAGTGCCTAGTTTGTAGGATACCTCTGCTCTATTGCTTAGAGCGATCAACTCAAGTGATGTGATGTATCCTTTATTGGATAGTGTGGAGTCGATCTCATCGATAGAAGTATCGAATACCTCATCTTCATACTCGAATAACTCACACTCTAACTCATAGGTGTAACCTTTACCAAGTTGATAGAATGGTTTCTCGTGCTCTACAAACTTGATTTCAAATAATCTTCTGCCGAGTGGGAAGTAAATTAAGTCTCCCTCTTTCGGTCTATGAATTGTTGGTAATTCATTTGTATTGGTTGCTGTATTCATCAGATACAACATTCTAGAATTCAAGAATGGAGCGATATAACTCTCATACCTCTCTCTGGAGATAGTAAGAGTTACATCGTCCTTGACCTGAATACCAAACTTGGACATAATATCACCTTGACCACCATAACCGTCAAAGTTATTGAGGTATGCTTCGATGATAAAATATGACCTAAACTGAGAGGATGTTACCTCTCTCATAATAGTTGCTTCCTTTACAAACTCTCTAGGAATGTAAAAGACATCAATACCATACATGCGGAGTTGCTCGTTAACGAGATCCTGCATCAGGTTTTGTTCTTGTGTTGATCCGTGAAGGAAGAAAGGATTAACAACCATTTAACCCACCATATCAAGAGGAGGAAGTTCGTAGGTGCTAGACATATCTTGTTTGATGATGTCCAATTCTTTTACACCTTCATCGTAGATTTCTCTACCATTCATCTCAATACCGCCTGGAAGTTTTGTTCCACGGAATTTGATGAGGTTCTGTCCCCACTGTTTCTTGAGGGCAGCGGTCAAATACTTTTTGACCCAACTATCATTATAGATTTTAACAAAGTCCTCGGGATCAAGTGCTCTATAGCAATCGATAAGGATTACTTCACCACCTGACAGGGCACTCCAGTTGAAATCAATATACAATCTGTCCATTCTCTTATTGAAACGAATCATCGTCTCTGGATTGAACATGAAGTCATATGTTTCAAACCACTGCTTCGCTAGGTAGTAGTCAAGCATACCACCACCATAGAAACCGCTCATACCTCCCATCCCACCATATGGTGAGACACCAGGACCTAGAATACCTAGACCAGGGAATGCTCCAAATCCACCACCACCATTTGCTGCTCTAGGTGCCATCACTCTCTCAACACCAATCACCCAATCAGGGATAGGGATATAGTTGGAGTTCTCAATGAATGTAGCAGTCGTAGGAGTCTTGTCACCGGGGTAGGTGAGAGATGCTGTCGAAATTCCTGGATTAGTGAATGGGTTATAGTCACTACCACGAGCAATGTCGTGCTCTGTAATCTCATACTTGAGATATGTCCTGACTACACCATCATAGTGTCTCTCTTGGAAATGCTGGATAGTGTCATCCAACACATCATCAATCTGCTCATCAGCAATGTTGATTTCCAACACTGGAGCACCAAGTTGACGCAAGGCGTAGTTTACTAATTCTTGTCTAGTGCTTGGTTTTGCCATCAGAAGAAACCCGCATCAATTGTATCAGTCCAAGCAGTTCTGCTTGTATCTGGGTTTACTGTAAGGACAATAGTAGACTTACTGATCTGAGAACCCTCAACAATAGGGGTAAACTGATCTCCATTCCAGATAGGAACTTCACCAGTGCCAATACCAATATTATCTACATCATTCAAGTTACCGAATGATGCTGGTAGTCCGTTTGAAATAACTCGGACTACATTGCGTTGTCCGATTTGGTCGAGTAAATTTGCCATCAGGACCTCTCCGTATCTTCGCTAGTTGGTGTTGCTTGGACCCACTGAGAACTATCTTGGTCAGTATAGTAGATATACATACGACCATCAGAAGAGTTCCACCAGAGGTCTCCTGGGACTGGATCGGCAGGTGGTTTTGTGCCAATTGCTACAGGTGGTTGACTTGGTTTGATTACACCAGATTGCATGTCTGTTACTCCTGGGTTTACTAATGCCATTCCCTCAACAACACGATAAACTTTATTATCTTGTTTGCTAATCAGAATTACATCATAGACATATCTACCTTCTTTGAGGGCAGTTGTCTGCTCTGAATTTAGACTAATGGTGATTTCACCACTAGTGGGTTTGAGTACTTTGACATCAAACTCCACACCAAAAGGGGCACTAGGATGTTTCCTAAGTTGACCTACACCACGAAATTGTGTGAGGTTAATAGGAACACTAGTGCCCGCATCATCTAACTTGAAATTAGCAGAGAAATCAGCACCCTGGTCAATAGTTATATTAGAAACGTAGGCGCTTGCCATATCTCAAGTTATAGGATACTATTATCTATTTATCATTTGTTGGATTAGTTCTTTTAATTCCTCAATCTGCTTCTTAGACTCATCTAGATCATTCTTCAATGTCTCTAGTTCATTTTTAGATCTCGATTCCTTGAGAAACTTCTTTTTGTAGTTTCGGTATCCTTGCACATCCATATTAACGATGGCACCCGACTTATTATCACGGTAGAGGTTGTCGTGTCCCTCTACCTTTGCGTATCCCTTCATTATGCTAATGCGATTGCTCTTACATCTCTGTAGAACGGTGCTCTCGCCTCGTTAGTACCAGACATTACGATCTTGAGTTGGAAACCCTGGAACTCAGGTAGATTCTTCTGCTCGTATTCGTATTCTAAGAATTCGTTAACAGCACTTGCCTTGACAAACTTGTTAGGAAGACCGTTGTTCTTAGATAGGTCGATTACGGTATCACCGAAACCATCACCATCAACATCTAGCATATTGGTGTAACCAGGGAAGAGTTCCCAAGATGGATCTGTTCCGCCTTGTGTCGATGGACCGAATAGACGGTATAGGACACGGAAGTCACAGGAAGCATCACGATATGCTGTGATGAATACCTTCAATGAAGTAGAAGGATTCTTGATATCGATTCTGGTTGAGATATAGATGGATGAGTGTGGGTCACCATTCGTTCTATTTACTCTAGCGTCATCAGCAAAGTTTTTGACCGGAGCATTAACAGCATTTCTCACAAAGACCATATTGGTTTGTGAAACATCAATTACTGGACTGAGGTTTTGGTCCGTGCTCTTGAGTGAAGCAGCATAAGTGAATGATGCCTGTGCTGGAATGTCTTCTAGGAATGTAACTTCATTGATTCGGTTGGCGATGAGACGAGGTGTTTCGAATCTAGTGTATCCATCGACTGTTGCTGGGGTATAACCCTGGTCGATATAGGATATCTCATTACCGTTACAACTTGTTCCACTAATCGTTCTAATAGTACCAGTGATACTGGTTGTTTCATTCGGTGTGAATGTTCCCATTGATGGGAGGATACGATTAAACTGGAAGTTTTGAGCGATATAAGCATTAGAACCACCAACTTCTCCCTGTTGATTGAAGCAGAGCATACCTGGACCAGACTGCCTATCTGAGCGGTCAATCTTGATAGGTAATGTATTGAATGTTCTAGTGTCTCCTAAAGTTGAGTTGATAGGTGTCTCTAGAAGAGTATTGATTCTTCTGAGGGATACACCACTAACTTCATACTTATAAACTCTAGTGCCTGGGTCGTGGATTAGAACAGCACTATTATCAACACCACGGGATGTGATGCCTAATGTGCCATCACCATTGTTTGTGTATTCGATAATCTCACCACCCAAGTAAGCATAACCAAACGATGTGGTAATACCTTCAAAGGTTGCGAATGGTGCAGTATTATCAACGATCAACTGAGTATCGGTGATATTCAACTGCCCACTGAGGGAAGTTGCAGGTTGGTCACCTAAGCAGTTGACGATAGACAAGAACTGATTATCAGCGTGTAGAGCGTGTGCAGGACAGTCAACAACAAAGACATCACCAGCATACATTGGGTCAATAACTGTCGAACCAAGGGCATCAACATCAACACCAGTGTAGATTAGTTGACCATTCTCGGCGATTTTCTTGATGCTATCAGTAGCAACATATCTTTCACCAAGAACATTGGTTAGATATAGCGTATCTGTATCACCAATACTTTCGATAGTGATAATAGCGTCTCCACCAGCATCAGCAACATCGGATGTCTTAATACCAACAGTGTCTCCGACTTTATATCCAACACCGCCACTAACAACAGTAGCACTGTCGATTACGCCGTCTGTTACATTAATGTTGAGTGTAGCATTCTCACCGAGAGAACCAGATCTACCTAAGACGCCAGCAACAGATAGTGAGTATGCCTCAACAGCAGTGTAACTACCATCAATGAAACCGGAACCACCATCAGTGATATCAACAGTTGTCATTGGTCCGCCGAGAGCATCGATGTCTGCTGGGACCTTAGAAACATTGGTGAAACCAGAACCAACAGAGGTAATAGCATCACCAGGTTGGAAGTTGTAACTGTTTGGTTGGACACGGACCTTGATTTTTCTTGGTAGAGTCAAGATGCCGTTGTTACGGATACGAGTTGAGTTGCTGAGTGGTGGGTTTGTAAGGAATACAGTTCCCTCTTCAGTAGTAAACAACGCCTTATAGAGAGTAAATTTGAGGTCTTCAAACTGACTCGGTGTCCAGATGCTACCATTCTGTGACTTGAATAGCGAACCATTTAGATACTGCTGTGAGATAATAACCTGACCAGTACCAGTGGCAGCATCTCCATCAGTCTCGGTATCAGTATTGTCTACAGCGGTATCAGTCTCAACTGCTGCCTGGTCGTCCTGTAAGGAACCAGAGACGCCGTCAGCGACACCTGATGCTTGACCAGGAGCAACATTGCCTTCACCCATACGGGCAATCCAAGCAGTGTAGTCGTCAGTAGTTGGTGCTAATAGAACTAGTGCATATGTAATGCCTGGTTCTAGGTAAATTGGTGATGGGAAGAATACTGTTGTTGGAACAGTAGCATCACTAGAGACATTGACATCATCAGGACCTAATACAACACGAGCATATGACTGAACAAGTTGTGTTGTGGGAGTTCCCAATTCAGTTGTGCGAATCTCAACTGCTAAGTTATCTGTCTCCGACTTTGCTGCCATATAGATGTCAACTGAAGTCAAGAATGCTCCAGTCTCATCTACACGGAAGGTTTGTGCCAAAGGATCATCATATCTATCCTCATCTCTTTCCTGTCGTCTTTGACGCCTCACTCGTCTTTCGACTCTAGTGATATTGTTGACGATGGTTCTTGTTCTGTCAATAAATCTTCTTTCGACGAAGTTGTTTTCAACAGTAACCGTTCTATCAATAACTTGTGTTTGTGTCCTATCAATAACTGTTTGGAAGTTATTTGTGACTGTGTTATCAATAATGATTGGTGGTGGGGGTGGTGGTAAATCCTGGACACCAATAGTTTCAGTCCTTCTGTTCTGGACAGTACCTGATGATTCGAATGTAGCATCAGTGAAGGAAACATTGGTGCTTCCCAATACTGGTTTAGCATTAGCAGCACTTGACGATAAACGGAAAGTTCTGATTCCAGTTCTTAGTCTGAATGCTGGTGCTGGAGTTGTGTAGGGGTCTCTGAAGTAGATAGCACCCTGCAATTCAGCAAAGGTATCTGATACTAACTTAAGGTCAGTAACATCTGCTACAGCACGACTAGAGGCACCCTCAATTCTCATTCCTGTAGCAAGTAGACCATAGTATCTTTCATCACTCATATCAGCAAGTGAGAAGATGTCAATGTTTAGAATGGTAGAGGATCCTGAGTATGCTCCAGGAATAATCTCACCTCTTCTGTATGGGTTTTGTGTATACTTTCTTCTTGGAGCACTGAAAGGACCAGTCTTATGATTCTGTGCGGCAACACGAGCAGCAAAGACTTGTGTGCTTCCGTTGAAACCACGGACAGTCTCACCAACGATGAAGGCACCAGACCTCATATTGATTTCAATTAGTTTGGGGATAATATCCGCCCCTGCCTGACCATCCCAGAAAGGATAGAAACGAGTGTGTGGACGAAGACCATCAGCAGAGAAAGCAACGTTTCTCTCACGCATAAACTGAGCAACCTCAACACTCTCAACGAAAGTCTTAGAGAAGTCACCAGTTGTCGTGCCGTATACATTGATACGCTGACTACCGAGTTGTCTTGTAACAACAAAGTCATCGCTTCTAGGAGCGATAGACATCGAACCATTATAGAGAATAACATTGAATGGGTTTACATTCTCAATTCTCGATGCTAGTGGTTGTGAAATCCACTTCCTCTCACTATAGTCGAGTGTTACTAGGTCACCAGTCTTGGTCGTATTAGGATCTACTAGAGGTAGGTCACCATCTAGAGCGATTGTCTGGGAGTCAATTCCATCCTTTAGTAGTAGACGGATTGGAATAGTTCCAAATTCCTGAAGACAAGCAAGTGTTCCGAATGAGGTAATGACATCTGCCTTGTAGTCTGGGTTATTGATGTCTACAAAGTTTAGTGATGTAAAGTCATCGGCAAAGAAACCAGTCTTGAATCTGATATTACCATCAGCATCAGTAATATTTACAGACTCTGCCTGTCTCTCTAGTAGTGAGAGTGAAGTAATCTCTTCTAGATTCTCAATACGAGTTTCTAGTCTTCCAATATCCTTCATCGTATAACGCTTGTTATCGATTTGAATAACTTTGATGTCATTCATATCGAAGACATATGGTGGATACTCGATACGAGCGAGTTCCATTGCTGTCTCAGCAGAGTCTGGATATGATGGGTCTCTGTTTGGAGCACCCATAACAACTTGGAATTTACCTTCTTTGGTTGCAATAACTCTATCCTTTCTTCCAAGATAGAAGTCATATCCAAGAGACATACTCTCATTAGGAGCAACTACCTGTAGTGGAGTGTTGCCTACACTACCGAAATCTCTCTGAGTGTAGTTGAATGGTGAGTCTGCCGTTGTAGCAAGGTCAAATGGTTTGACACGAGGACGGAAATCAAGTGTATCAGAAGCACGAATATCTTTCTGGGGACCTAAGTTAGGCATCCAGTACTCAAATGATGGATTGTCGTATGAGTTTACTGTGTAGAAGTCACCCTTATCATCAGCAGGGACAGTGAAGGCATCATAGATGATTCTTAGTCTCTTGTTAGGTGCTACACCGTTATCAGATCTCACAATCCTAGCATAATCGTAGAACTGCTCTCTGTATCCATTATCGAGTGTGTATCTATCTGTAATGTCTAAGTAGTTTCCATCCACCATCCCCTGTAGGATGTTCTGGACACCAGATTCTTGGAAGATTACTAGTTCGCCAACTTCAAATTTGTCTTGACTGAGATATACAATTCTCACATTCTCTTGGTCTGGAACAGTGATGACCTGTGCAACAGCACCACTTACCTCACCTCTTACATACTCACCTCTAACTAGGTTGGCATCTAAGGCAAGACCAGCAACAAACTGCATCACATCTAGAGTTGGATTGCCTGAATCCAGTGACTCATAGACAGCAACAATATTTCTTACATCAGGAATGTTGAGTGAAACTTCCTGGTCATCAACACGAAGACCATAGTATGGACTTGGTTGTAGTTGATATTTGTCGGTACCAATGCCAGTAGAAATTCTATCTACGATTAGTTCTTCTGAGCGAGAAACAATCTTAGTCTTGGAACGAATACCACTCTTAATAGCAGTAACATTTGCAACTACATTAGTTTGACTTGGTGGTAGGTTGTGGATACTAACGGTATTACTAGTGAATGATACGGCAGTAGAATCAATTTTTACATTGGTGCCGTCAGATAGAGTAATACTGTATCTTCCTGGTCTATAGGCAGCAAAGTCAGAGTTATTGACATTCAAAGCACTGCTGTTTGCGGTCAATGTACCACCAGCATCAATACTGAGACCAGTAATTTGCTTGGTGAATATCAACTCAGAGGAAGATAGGTCTAGTTTTGCTGTTGTTCTCTCTTCAAGAGTAGCATATAAGAATGACTTATCTTGGTTGAATGTCTGAGAGATCATAAGTCTCATAACGACATCAATAGTTTCTGCAGGCAATGTGCCGTCAACTGATCCTACAACATCATCAACTGCCTCAATGGTCATAGAGAGATCATCAGCAGAGATAGCACTAACTCTATTGAAGGTGATTAGTGATTCGCCAGACTTCTGGTAAGCAACAATATCACCGACCTTGAAACTATTAAATGTGCGTCCACCACAAGCGACTACACCACTAGCAGTAATAGTGAAGGTATCGTCTGGTAAGAAGTTTTCTGCGACTCTAGGATAGAGAAGTGTTTCTGAAGCGAAATTGACCTGTAGTCCGCCATCAATAGAAGGGGCATTCTGACCTATAGATCTTACATTATCGGTCTTGTAGGCGTCTACAGAGGCAATGGTGAGGGTATTAGATGTGGTGCCGTTGATTGATAGTGTTTCTCCTCTCTGGAATTCACCATCAACTTGAGTTAGAGTTACATCGTTCCCATTGAGAGTTCTAACGTAACCAATTGAGTTGCTGCTGAGACCCTTGACTTTGTATCCGGCAAGTAACAGACTTGAGGGATCAGAGTTTACAGTAACCTTTGTGAAAATTTGAGTATCAAATAGATATAAGTCAAATACGGTAGTAGTATCTTGGTAAGAACCGTCGTGTAAATTGAATGAATAAGGGCGTGCCTCACCAATCAAGTTGCCAGAAGGGGCGTTGGAAGATAGTCTACCGTCATATAGTTGGACGATATTATCATCATAATCCAAACCAATAGCAGGAGTACCAGTAACATTGTTTACGAGATACTGGTTGCCCATCTCAAATGGGATGGAAGCAGAAGAGATATTATCAGTTGTTCTTGGTTTTGGTGAGTCTAAGTTGGTTGTTCCTGGTGTTTTTACATCATAACCACGAACATATGCAACACCTGCTTGGACTTTGACACACGCTAGGTCAGTCGTAGGAGTAGCACCTTCCTCAGTAAGTTGACCTACAGCATAGGAACCACCATTACCTAAACCATTGTTTAGTGATTCATCAACAGTTACACCTAGACCCTTAACAACATAGTCTCCAGACTCATCATAAGTCCTTTTAGCGAGGTAATCTTTTAGATAATTGTATTCTGTCGCTTCTTCTAATTTCTTGATATTACCATCGGTGACACGGAGCAACTCAATAAAGTTGGTGTCGTTTGTATCATCGATTGGTTTCTTGGTGAGTTTTGCCGTAATCTTGAGACGGTCAGCACCTGGAGCAGAGAAGTTGTTGAAACCCTTAGCATTATCGTATAGTGTGTCGTCTTGACCAGCAGTAACGATGCTTTGATTAACCTGCAAACCAACTCTGAAAGATGGTGTGTTGATATAGGGTTCTAGAATAACTAGACTTTTCTGGACTTTTACGAATGTTCCTCTGATGAAATAAACACCATCAGCGATCTGTGCTGATGAACCAGTAGTTACAGCATCTTGAACTAGAGTAGTAGCAAAGATACTACCAGCATTGATTGTTGTATTCCCATAAACGATTGGTGACTCATTGACTAGAGGTTCGTTTGTTAGGAATGTTCCTGTCTCTTCATCAGTACCACTATCCTCATATGAGATATAGATGGTGGGGTTGACTGCTACTTCAGCAGGAGGGAGGAGAATATTAACTACTTTTGCTCTTACACCGGAAATTCCACCTACAATCTTAGTCCCAATAAGACTGCTCAAATATAACGATACATCAATACCACCCTGCTGCGGGTTTACCAATACACAGGTATAGTTTGGGTTGTATGTGATGGCACCAGGGATGACCATCGAACCCTCTTTGAAGAAGTGTTCGCCAAACTTACTAACTTGATTTTGGAGGATTGACTGAAGTGTCGTCAGTTCTCTTGCTTGAACAGGAAATCCTGGTTTGAAGAGAACTTTATAAAAGTCTTTATCCTCATCAAAATCGTCAAAGTATGGACTAGTATCGAGATTGATTTGGGACATCGTTTAGAATTCCAAGATGATTTTAACGTCTTCTTTTTGGCGGGGATTCCTTGGCACAATTGGTCTATTGTCCAAGTATAGAATTTCACCGCTCTGTTTATTTATCTCACTTGCGGCAATGCCATTTGTGAACTCAACACCGAGTTCGACTGACTTATCAGCAACAGTTTCAGATGAACCATTGAAGGTTGTATCAACTGTAGCAAGGAAACCATCGTCAGTAATGATGTTGTTGTTATTAGAAACGAATGGGATTTTCTCACCCCTAGTACTAATACCAACATAGTCAACACTACCGTCAACGATTTGGACTTTACTCTGGTTTAGATAGAGTGACCTATCCTGGATATACTTGAGGACTTTGGTTTCTTCATCGAATGAAACAGCATACCCTCTAGCAATACCATCATCAGTTTGCTGACTAATGACTTGACCAACCTCAATGTCACCACTGAAGGATAGGACTTTGATTGAATCAGCAGCAGTAAATGTATTCTCAGTGAATGTCTGTAGAGACCCATTGATTTGTGGGTTTCTAATAATACCAATTTGTGAGAACTTGGTGTCTGTTGGGAAGTCACTATTTGAATCATCAAAGCGTGAATACACCAGAATCTTATCTGTACCTAGTTCTTCGTATAGGTCATAACCGTGTCCTCTAGATGGAGGAATAATGACCTCTAGTTCTGCTGCTTGAGTGATATTGGCGTTGATAGGACCGAGGTCAACTAGACCCCAACTGTATCCCTTACCACCTTTTGATACGATTGCTTTGGTAATCTTACCAGAAACAACGTCGATGATAGCACGAGCACCTGTCCCATCACCAATGATAGGGAATTCTTGACCTGTGCCACCAGCATAACCAGCACCCTGGTTAGCAATATAAATTTGTTTAATCTGAGAGTCATTGATCTCTGAGTCGCCACTCTCACGGATAGCGGTGACTTGTGGTGTATCAGATGTTTCCCAATCACTGGGAACTGTGATGTAGTCAGTTGAGTCAAACTTCAGAACATCGGCAGGAGATACTGTAAAGAGATACTTCCAAACATATCCATCACCACTACTACCTGCTGCGCTTGGTTCAGTATCTACAAAGGTGGGTTCGTCTTCAGAACCATTACCTTTAGTATTAGCACCACTAGAACCGTTGCTCAAACAGATATACACTCTGAAGTCGCTGTTTACAACGTAGTAGTTTGCATCATAGAGGCGAGTTGAACCAGTATTTGGTGATACATTGAATACGCTATAGTCATCACGATATTGCTCATACCTAGTTCCCTGGACCCAATCGATACGACGAATCACTCGGCGAATGTTGCCGGGAGTGATACGACGACCATACATCATAGTATCGTATGTATGTCGGACATAAGCAAAACTATCGATTGGTGATGGGGGATCATCATTCCAATCGAGTGTTCTACCATACCCATCTCCAACGGGGTTCGGGAGACCTACAAAGATGTAATATGAGTTATTTGGATCTGTTACAGAGGTGACGAAGTTGTCGGCGTTAAACAGCCTAAACTCGTCGGTAATAAGTGCGGACATCGTATAAAATCAGAGTGCGATAAAATACCGTAACAATATTTATACACGCTTTCCGAGTCCGCCCTCATTTCTTAAACCTTCGGCAGTTCTGACGATCTGAGGATAGTTTTCCATCTCGGAAGAGAAGGTTGAACCATCAACATCGTTGAAGTCGAGAGAATCATCAATGTCTCTCACGAGGTTGGAGATGCGACCCCAACTGAACTGACCGAGGTTTTCTCCTT
>Ga0233438_10001735_pt1 | contig 23034 bp, 31 predicted proteins | sample SI_123_September_FD_182720 | JGI IMG/M metagenome (GOLD analysis project Ga0233438, IMG submission 182720) | Seawater microbial communities from Saanich Inlet, British Columbia, Canada - SI_123_September2016_10_MG | ecosystem: Environmental > Aquatic > Marine > Inlet | place: Canada: British...
AGAGAATTTCCTGCTGGCACTGATGTTACTAATTCATATTACTTTGGTAAAGTCAGGGGTAATACAGTTGTTGAGGGATCTGGAGAAGCATCTAGAACAATATTCTTTGGTCCTAGAAAGTTAGGTAGATCTCATATTAAATCACACAAGCATGGTGGTAGAGTTATTGAGACGATTACACAACTTCCTAGTGCTAGACCTGGTGAAGGTGTAGTTCCTTTTGCTGACATTACTTACAACTTTACATCTGATATTGCTGAGAGACCCTTTGTCCCTGGTCCTCAAGGTGATACTGCTATTTTTACCTACGAGCAAGTTGTAGGAACTGCTACTGGTGCTGGAAGAGATGATCAGGATGGTTGGGGTTCTGGTCCTGCAGGAAGAGTTATTGGTGCTATTAATGCAGAAAATCCGCCAGTTAATTGGACTCCTGCAAATTGTGTTGGATCTCCAATTAAGGAGAAGATCACTGAACCAAGTAATTCAAGATCTTTTGCTCATACAGGTGGAACAACCGCTACCAGAAATGTTTTGATGGCTGGTTTAGAAACATTTGATAGAGGTGTTGGTGGAAGTGATAATGCTGGTAGACCCATGAAATATGGACCTGGAGGAACAGATGTAGCTATACCAAATGGACAGAGTTCATTTTATCCAGATGTCCTATATACAACAGGATTTGACGCAGATGATGTTGTTTCTTATGACACACTGATGAGTAACCCTGGATGGAACTTTGAAATCAAAGAAGCATCTACTGCAACTCAGGATCAAATTTTGTCACACACTCATGATGAATTTGATGTTACGTTTACTCGTTCTGGTTTAAAACCAGATACCTCTATTAATGTTGGTGTCTGGGCAGAGACAGGAAAGTTAAATCTAGATAATGATAGAAATGTTGGCGTCCTTCAAATTGATATGAACATTTCTCAACCAGGAATGTCTTGTATCTACGTAATTAGAGCATACTAAAATGTCTGTAAACTACACTCAGGATGTTAGGGGAAAGTTTGGTGGTTATGTTGGACAAATTGTTCCACATGCTACTCCTAAAATCCAACAGAATAATGATCCTGCTACTGCTCAATTTAAGCAGTATGTTCCTGCTGGATATTTAAAGTGTGATGGATCTGTTGTATCGGCACAAAAATATGCTGCGCTTGCTAGTATTATTGGTGTAGGAAGTGGAGGTCGTTTTTATAAAGCAGGAACAATTATTAGAGACGCCGATGAAGATGCAAACGATGCTGGTCAAATTCAATTACCAGATTTAGGATCTAAGGTAATTATTGCATCGCCAAATAGTGTTGGTCAGTATACTTCTACAACTAATGAATCTACTGGTGCCAACAGAGTTGGTCCTGCAGTTGAGATTATTAGTAATGAGGGACAGACGCAACTTGTATGCGAATTTTTAGGATCATTTACTGGAAAACCAATACAAACAAATTATAATTTTAATTCATCCCCAAAATTTAATTTTAATAGGATATCATCTTCAACTATTCTTGATATTGAAAATTTTCAAGGTCACGCACATAACGCATCAACAAATGTTTTAAACTACACTGCACAACACCAAGTTGGCGGTGATGGTAAGGATGGTGGTGAGTTTGGTGCAAACTCTGGCGCTGGTAATACGTTTGAAGATTCCCCATTAAATACTAATTTACTATCACAACACTCACATAAAGTTGGAAAACCATTGCAGGTTGAGCATAGCTTTCAATATCAACACGATAACTTTCCTATTCCTGCTGATGGTGTTTTCTCGACATTAGATTTAGATATTGAAGACGTTACTCAATTAGACAATTTGTCATCACCTTTTATCGTTATTACATATCTTATTAAATTTTAATTCGTATGGCGTTATCAAACTATACAACTACTAGTTTTTCGTCGGCAGGAAGTGTAGACATTCCTGCTAATGCACAAGATATTACAGTTGAACTAAGAGGATCTAAAGGATCTGGTGGACAAGCGTCAGGCGGTGGCGGTGGAGGCGGAGGTAATGCTAGAAAGGGCAAATTTACTCTCCCAAATTATACACAAAGAAAACTTTCATTCTCTTTTCCAGCAGGGGCAAATGGAGGTAGTGGCGGTAATTGGTCTGAAACAATTACTATACCACAAACATGTAATGCAAATTCAAATATTTCTGCTACTTTTACATCAAATGGTGCATTAAGCGTATCTGGTGCAGGGACTGCTACAATTGAAATTGAGCAAGATACTAGTGATGATCCATCAAATGCAGGCACATCATTTAGTAATGCTAATATCAGTGGTAATGTTAGTGGGAGTGCAAATTTTTCATTCAGCAATGGAACTTATACTGATAGTGCCGTGTTTAAAGCTGGTACTGTTGGTTTCAATATTAATGGTCTACAGAAACCTCTATCAAGGTATGCTGGTAACACTTGTTTAAGTCTTAGAGATGGTGATGGTGATGATACTAACACCGCTTTTTGTATTAATAATGTTTCTCAAAATTCATATAGTTATGATTGCAGTTATACTCAAACTAATAATTATTCGAGTGGTGCTGGTGGTAAAGGCGGTAACGCAGCTGTCTTAAAAGAAAAACGAGGAACAGGTACTAATCGTACTATTGCTGTCGCTGGAGGCGGCGGTGGTGGTGGTGGAGGTCACAGTAGAGGTAACAAAAGTGGTGTCAGTGGTAATTCCGCTGCATCTTTTGGTGCAGCTGCTATTAGTAATGTATGTAACGGAAATACAGGTAGCACTGACGACCAAGGTGGTGGCGGTGGAGGCGCTGCTGGTGTATGTCCTAACGCTATTGGTGGAGCAGGCGGTACTCCTAGTGGATCTGGAGGCGGTGGCGGTAATGGTGGAATTAGTGCATACAATAGTTCTTATATAAGTATTACTCAAAATACTACAACTACTGACTCTTCTCCATCTGGATCTGTAAAATATAGAACAATTACACCTGAGATTGATAGTTTTACTTCCAATAAAAATAAGATGATTAATGATGGAACTGATGGTATTACATTAAAATGGTCAACAACGGATGCTATTAGTGTTCAATTAAAATCGAGTAATAGTAATGATGCTAGTTATTCTAACTATCAGAATGTAGCTATTGATAATACAACAGGACTATTCCGTCAACCTACTGATGATCTTACTTATACATTAAAAGCATGTACATATGGTAATGTATGTGTTACATCAACTCTAAGCATTATTGTATATCAACTTCCAACATCTAATTTCTATGCAGATGACGAAACAATTACTATTGGAACTGGCGGAACTAATTTAAATTGGGAACTTACTGGTGATGGCGTCGATGCTGAAATTGATAAGGGTATTGGCGACATTTTGTTAACAGGAACACAAGCTATCAATCCCTCATCAACAACAACATATACATTGTCTCTAACTAGTTTAGGCGGTGATTTAACTGATAGTGTAACAGTTACAGTTTATCAACTACCTCAACTTCAAGTATCTTATCCTGTTAATGTTGCTTATGATGTAGATTTTGATATCGAAGTAAAAACTAAATTCTGTAATACAGCGGTAGTAATGAATGTTAAACAATTTTATTACTCTAATACTGGTACACTTATTGGTGATATTGTAGATATTACTTATGATTTGGGAACGGATGGATCTTCTGAATTTCAAGCTAATTTTAGAGAAGTTACTCAAACAGTTGCTCCTGCTTGGAATGATCTTGGACCATATCGTCTTGACATCACGATTGCTGCAGGTGGAGATGGTGGTGTCCAGAATAGCAGTAAAACATTCATGGTTATTATTGATATGATGCCAGATCCTATTGTTATTCCTCCTAATCCAGATGAACTTCCCGAGACTGATCCTGTTATCTCTCCTGATGAAACTAAGTCAGGTTTTATTGGATCTCCAGTTTTGCCTATTCAGGGTATAGATATACCTGTAGAGGTTAGAGCAGATAAAGCAATTCAAGTTAGATTCGATCCTGATGATCCTAACGTTGATGCAAACTGGAAAAATTTAAGACAATATATCCCGTAAAAAAATGTCAGCAGCTGGTATTTGTATTTCCGTTATTGATGAGGCGCAGAATGGCACACCTCAGTCAACTTATGATGCTGCGTGGAATACTTTTAGGAATAATTATCCTGAAAGGGAATTTTGGTTGCTACAACCAGGACGACCAACATTTACTTTAAAAGTTCCAACAGCATATACGAATGATCCTATTTGTAATGGTCCTATTCAAGTTAATAGAGATGATGGCAACTCTGCTCTAAGATCAGATTGGTTTAACATTTGTGATTTAGCCAATGAACCATCTGGTAGCGTTATATCTGTGTTTATTGACACTAGCGGCAGTATGAGACTCTCTACTGTTCAAGCTTCATATGATCAGTTTAAAGTAGATTGTGCATCCAATGGTATCGAAATTGTTTTTGATACTCAATCAGGTGGCGAACGTTGGATTATACCGCACGACAAAGATATTCCTCCTAGTGCTAATTTTGAAGTCGAAGATAGTCCCATTAGTTTAGGATCTGGAGAAGAAGCAACAATTAGTTGGTTGGTTTTTGGTGATGTTACTAGTGCTTCGATCGATCAGGGTATTGGCAGTGTTACTGCAGAACCATCTGGTAGTATTAAAGTAGCACCTCTTGTCACTACAGTATATACATTAACAGCAAATGGACCTGCTGGTACTACAACTAGACAAGTAACTGTTGAAGTTGTTGCACCCCCATTACCAACAATCACTGATTTTAGTATTTCCCCCACTAGTCTCATTTATCCAGCGCAAGCAATAGCAACATGGGCTGTTAGTGGTACTTTGATTACTGATGTTTCTATGACTTGGAGCGGGGGATCAAGTCCTGCAACCAATATAGGATTAAGTGGTGATCAAATAGTTGATGCTGAATTTAGTGGTGATGTAACACTTACTGTTACTAATGGAGGTGGAAGTGTTAGTCAGACCCTACAACTACAAGTTTTCCAACCAGTTGAAGTTGAAATATTTGCAGATCCCAATCCAATACCAACTATAGGTACAGACTTTGAACTTTCTTGGGATGTTAGTGGTAGTGCAGATACAGCAACTATTGATCCAGCAGTAACTCCAGGTGGTAATGTATTATTGGAAGGCGAGGTTGATCTCAACATAACACAAACAACAACATATACTCTTAATGCTTCTGGGGATGGTGGATCTGATAGTGCTAGTGTTATTGTCGTTGTATATCAGCAACCAACTCTTTCTGTTACATTTCCAGCAACAATTGAATATGGTCAGCAATACAATCTTCCGATTGTGTATGATTTTGCAACAAATGGTGTAGATGTTGAATTAAGATACTATAATAGAGATCCTGCAACTGGAACTCTAGTACCAGGAACTCAAAATACTCAAATAAGTGGTACTCTTTCTGATGAATTTACTAGTGAAATTACTGCAAGTTATGAAACTAATATTCCTTGGGGAAATAATGGACCATTTAAAGTTGAATGGTATTTGACCGCTGGTGGAAATGGAGGTGTAATTAATAAAAATTCTGCTTTAATTACTTGTATTATTGATAGAGAACCATCAGCATTTACTCTACCTGAGACAGATAATGTGTTCCCAGAAACTGATCCAGTTTCGTCTCCACCAGTTGACATAGCAATTAGCGATCCAATTATTATCAATAATGTAGATATATCTGTAGAAATTAGAGCAGACGAACCAATTCAAGTTAGATTTGACGATGATGATCCTGACTTTGATACTAATTGGTACAATTTGAGAGAACTTGGACCACAAACTAATACTCCCCCAGAGTAAACTAAATACTAACAAAGGAACCACTGACTACCTCAGATGCCAGTCTATAATTTTTCAACTACTCCTCTGTATGTGGATGAGGGGCAGAGCATTCAGTTTAGATATATTGCTCCTAATGACTTTAACGAAACTACTGTCGTTACAGTTGTAGTTGGTGAATATCAAACTTTATGGGTCATTAAGACATCTGAGGAAGATCTTGCTCCAGATGGATTCTCTTTCCAGGCGGTAGATTCGGCAGCTGCTGATTTATATTTTACATACGCCCAAACTAGTTCACCTAATACAACTGGTCCTGATACTGGTATTCCTGTTGGTGGTGGATCACCAGGTCCTGCAACTAGATCTGGTGAAGGAATTCTTAAAATTAGTGGATTATCAATTGGTTCGGATGCAAATTTCTCAGTATCTTCTAATGTAATTGATCTAACTGACTTTGGATGGCGTATTCGTGAAGCAAACCCTGCAGGCGATATGCCTGCTAATAAACCATGGCCAGCATTTACCGATGGAACATATTACACACAAGCTTCACCACCACAAATTACAGTTAAAAATGGTGATGAAATACAAATTTATGTAAAATCATCTGCTGCTGCTGTTGACGAAAAGACAGTTACTGTTAATGTAGGATTTGGATCTGCTACTTGGAGAGTTACTACTGGAGCACCTCCTGCAAATATTCCAAATCCTTTACCTATTTTTGATGATACAGATCCTCTAGAGTTAGGTGCTTTAGCATATAGTAATATCGTACAGATATCTGGGTTGAATACAGATGCTAATGTTTCTGTTAGTGGTGCTCAAGCAGAGGCGTTTATTTCCAATAGTAATACTGCTGTTACTACTATTATTGAAGGTGGTATTGAATACTCAGTTCTTAATAATGGTAGTGGATGGAACCCCAATCAAGTAGTTTCTAATAATCAATACATTCAGTTAAGAGGCGTTGCATCAAACGTTGTTGGATCAACATTAACAGTTGGTGTTAGCATTGGTTCTCTTCCTACTGCAGCAACATGGAAAGTTATTTCGGGTGCAGGTGTAGATACTCTTCCTAATGTAATTTCATTCACCAACTTAATTAATCAGATTCCTGGAACAGTTAATGTTGCTTCAAATGTACAGACCATTAGTGGAGTAACAGCTGCAACTCCATTAAATGTTATCTTAACTGATGTTGAACCATCATCAGCAGTTGCTAATCCTAGATTGAGTATTAATGGTGGTTCACCATCAACAATCACTGGTTCAACTGTGTTTCTTAATGACGAAATTCAAGTTGTTCTTGACACAACACCAGATCTATTAGATAATACTCTATCACCTAACCCAGGTGTTGCTTCTCTAGAAATTAGTGTAGGTGATAGATCTAGTATCACTTGGCAGATTGCTAATTGGTCTGGTCCTGATAATTTACCATCATTCACACCACTATCTAATACTAGTGGTTGGACTCCTGGTGGTAATGTTATTGTTGGACCTGTTGGTCTTACTGATTTCAATGAACCAATTCAGGCAAATGCAACTGCTGTAGATAGTTTAGGTGGATCCCCAACTGTATTTGTTTCTATAGATGCTGGTCCGTATGTTGCAGCACCAGTTACTATTCAACCTAATAATACTGGCAATGTAATTCTTGTTAGATTTAAAGTTCTCCAACCTGGAGATGCCAATCAAGATCCAGTTCAAGGACTTGGTGCTACATCAACAATTACATATTCTTTTGGTACGTCTGCATCATACACTGTAACTCAAACAAATTATCTTGTTAAACCTATTCCACCAGCATTCCAAGGAGTTTGGTATTCTAATAAGAATGAATTCTTTGATCAAGAAGGATGGGAAGCAGCAGGATCTCCCGCTGCTAATGCACTATCTTACTATAGAGCAGCAAAACAAGATGGGTATTCTATCGGTACAGTTGTTCCTGTATCTAAAGAATTTGATGGTACATATGGAAACATTGAAGAAAGATTCCCTGGATTTATTGAATGTAATGGAGCACAATATAATATCTCCGAATATCCATTCTTATTTGAAGCACTTGGCAATCATTATGGTGGAAATGGAACAACTACTTTTAGAGTTCCTGACTATAGAAATAGAAGACTAGTTGGTGATTCAGCAGTTGATGGTAACAGAGGCGCATCTGTTGCTGTTGAGTGTACATATTCTCCATTAGGAAATCCTGGTAGTGGTGACTTTACCATTCCTGGATCTTATGGTGGATGGTGGTATATGGCACAAACTGATGCATCTGGTCCAGACCCACTAGAACAAGTTATAGGAACTGGTAACACAGGAACTTCATCATTATTCTTCAACCTTGGAACAGTTAAAACATTTGGACTTTCAGAACTTGAAGCAGATATACCTTGGACTGTTACAGGAAATGCACAAGCAGATATTGGTGTTGTTAGTGAATCAACCCCAACAGTTCCATCGCATGAACATTTAGTTGCTACAGCACAAACTGAAAGTCCAGCTGGGGATCCTCTAATTCCATGGGGACAATATGCATACTATAGAACAAATCAATCGGGTGGTGGAGAATCTCCTCAGGGTGAAGACGAACCAGATTCTGATGCAGTATATGATTGGTGGACTCAGTATGGTTTTAATCCTGGTTCAGCAACAAAAGCAACTGAATTTGAGGGTGAAATTCAGAATACAGATGGAGGAGAACTTAGAGATATTCTTCCTCTTGGTGCTAATGGTGGTGAAACATCTGCCACTTTCGGTAACTATTGGGGTTCTTCATTGTCTCCAATCAACTCTCTATCACCAACATCAGCATACTATAATGGTGTTGTCGGTGCTGGCAATTTCGGTGCTGGTGCTAATGATGCAGGTGTAATTGATACCACAGAAGATTTTGCAAAAATTGACAGATATGTTAGTATATACGGTAATGGAACATCACACTCACATAAACTTTCGGAAACTAATCCATTAGATCCACAAACTGACTATAGTTTCGGTAACCAAATTGGTCCTGGTGACTTCTCATCAACAGCAGGTTTCCAAACATTGTTCGGTAACTCAGTTACCTTAACTTTCTTCCAAGAGGCATTCCCTGGTAAAGAACCAGTTGCTCTTGAATTGAATGAAGGTGCTTTCACTTGGAACAATGCTTCCAAACCAATTCCAAGTGTAGCGATGGATCCACAGAATAATGTTGCGGTGCCAACACCCTTCTACAAAGTTAAATATATAATAAAGGCATATTGATTATTAATGACTGAAACAATTACTCCGTATAGACCACTTGAGTTGATGCTTGACGAAAAAATTACTGACTTTGAGTGTCAGGATTTTATTGGGGTATGGAACAATTTTGTCCCTGCTTCATTTTGCGATCAACTTTTAGATTGGTTTGAGTTTTTATATACCAAAAGAACATGTCAGTATGATGGCGAAGATCAATACAAAATGTTTGCCGAGAGCTTAGAACCATTTGGTACTACATACGGCGATCAAGCACAAGATAGATTTCATAAAACAGTTTCTCCAGGAGAAATTCAATATGGTTCTAATTTGAATAGAAAAGATATATCTATTATGCTGAACTATTGTAATGATAATATTACATATCAGGTAAATCAATTTCTGAAGTCATGTATGCTACAATACATTTCTGAGTTTGGTCAATTGAAGCAAGTATCTATGTTTTCTTCTGATATTAAGATGCAGAAGACAGAACCAGAGGGTGGTTACCATTTATGGCACTATGAAAACTCTGCTGGAACACATGCAGCAAGAGAACTTACATGGATGGTATATTTAAATGACATTGCACCCGAAAATGGTGGTGAAACTGAATTCATGTATCAACGTAGAAGAATTCATCCATCAAAAGGAACTGTTGTTATTTTCCCTGCAGGAATGACACATGTCCATAGAGGCAACATGGTACTAAACGGACCTGCTAAATATATATTGACAGGTTGGTACATCAAGAGTTAAGAAATGACATCTACCCCCATCCAAAGATATCCGCTGATCCAGTTGGACTTGCTTAATGATACAGTGGCTCTACCCAAGTCAAAAAATCTTGGTGGACATCCAGAATTTGATTATGGTGATGAAAATGCTTTGGCTGATAAGTTTAGTCAGCTTGAAATTGATGCCGAACTTAAGCAAGAATTTTTGACAAAAGCAGGAGAATTTTGGAATACTGATATTGATAAACTAGAAGCTTTTGCTTATTACAATGATGGAACTTATATCTGTCAACGTAGAAGACAGAAATACGACTTTAAAACTGAGCATAGTTATTGGGTTGACTACCAATTCAAAGGTGCAACTAACGAACAGGCATATCAACTAGCACTTTCTATTGAAGCAGTATTTACTATTCAGCAGAAAGCAAAGGTTGAGAGAGGTTTCACAAGACTGCAATCAAAACTTAAGGAAGTTAACTTTTTCGAGTCTAAGTATCTTAAGAGAATTAGAGAAAGAAGTCTTTTGCTTAACTCTACTGATTGGAGAGTTCTTCCAGATGTTGAAGATTCTTATGAAGGTGAGAAAGCAATGTGGATTGCATGGAGACAAAAGATTAGAACTATCGCTGTTCCTGATCCAGCAGTTTATGATGGTCCTTTAGCATTTGCTAAAGCATTGTATAGTATGACATATCCACTAGATCCTAAAAACTATAGAAAGTTATATCCTGATGGTAAATTGGAAGATGGGGTTACTGATGCTCCTGCATACATGGATGTAAATGATGTTGATCAGTGGACAAAGTATGATGATGATGCGTCATCTGACTTCTTTAATGATAAACTGATCGCTCATCTAATTATGGCGAAGCAACGCAATTCTACTAAAGTGAGAATCAGAAAAGAACTTTTAGATGTAGTTAAAACTTTTGCAATCGAAGATATGTATGATGACTTTGATGGAAGTTTCTTTGTAGAACAACAATCAAGCGGAGACGAATAAATGCTATACAATTGTAATGTTTTATCCAAAAATGAAGTTGAGCATTGTCGCAAACAATTTATAGATACTAAACTAAAGAAAATACAGACAGGAGATCCCTTATACAAATCTAAAAGTGAAGTGGTGGCACAATCACCTCAATTTAGAAATTGTATGGACGTATTTCAAAATGCGGTCATCAAAAAAGGGGAGTTTAATACTGTCTATTTGTTTAAAGATATTTCTCCCCCAATTTTCTCACAATATGATGAAGGAGACTTTTATCAAAGACATATTGATGAGTTAGTTATTGGTGGAATCAGAACAGATCATAGTATTACTGTATTCTTAAACGAACCAGATGAATATGATGGTGGAGAATTAAGAATTACTATTGGTGATCATGTTACTGATGTTAAACTGCGAGCAGGAGATGCAGTCATCTATCCTACTGGATGTTTGCATGAAGTTCTACCTGTAACTAGAGGTAAACGTCAGGTTGCATTACTATGGGCGACAAGCACTATTGATGAACCATTTTTGAGACATGAGATGATTACGTTTGCTAAAACTATTCTTGCTCAATGTAAAAAACATAGTGGCGAAGACGATTACTTGAGAGAATTTGTGTATCCATTGGAGCAGGTGAAAAATAACATTTTGAGAGGATATGGAAATCTTCAATAATATTTTTGATGATACAGATTTACAAATAATTTTTGATAAAGTACAACAACCAAAATGGCGATATGGTCACGGGTCACATACTAATGGATCTGGTATTCCATTTTGGATCATGGAATTGGATGATGATGTGTTCTTCTGTAAATACTGCCTAAATATCATCAGGGATAAGGTCAATCAACCTGCTCTCAATTTGGAACATGTCTATGCTAATGGACATGTATTTGGTGATAAGGGTATGCCTCATGTTGATTCCTATCATGATGATGGTGCCACTTTTTTATTCTATGCTAATGAGCATTGGGATAGATTGTGGGGAGGGCAAACTCAATTTGATTTTGGCAACAATAGATTTGCATCTGCGATGCCAGCAAGAAATAGAGCAGTCTATTTTCCTGGAAAGATCACACATTATGCAGAAGAAGTGTCAAGAACATTCACTGGTTTAAGAATCACAATCGCTTGGAAATTAAATGGAGCTAAATTCTGAATATAGAGCAACATATTTTGACGACTTTATTGGCGAAGCAGCAGTTTCTAAAGGTAAAGCTACTTTGTTCATCAGATCATGGGGTTGGAATAATACTACCGATGTTGCCGCAATCAATGCATCTAGAGAATTTTATAAACCTCTAATTCCTCTAGATATTTGGACTGCAATGGATCAAAGTGAATTCTCATTTGTAGAATGCGATAATATCGAAGAAATTTCGGAATGGTGTGAAGATACATTCCCTGAGTCTCAAGCAGGCACAACGGATCAGTCAAAGTATATCTTCTACGCTTTGTATAATGCTCTAGGACAAATTATCGATAGTAACGAATGATGTTCCAAGAAGAACTTAACGTATCACAAACATTTTCTGTTTTGACAGGAGAGTACATTTGCCACAACGAAAAGATGTGGGCGTTATGTACTGAAGTGTTGGATCCTGATGACGTTTATCCTAAATTTTTGCCAGATCCTGTAGCAGAAAAACTCAGAAATATCTGCATGTATCAATTTGTGGATACTGAAAAGTTTATTCGCAAGTCTATGTCTAAGTTTATCCATATATCACATAAGGATGGACAACTATTGAAGGCGTCTACTAATACTAAGATGCCATTGACATTTGCATTTATGGATACACCAGCGTCTCATACTGAGTGGGAAAAACTGGTTTCAATTTTAGGATTTAAGACTATTCATTTAGAAAAACTCAGTCAGTTGTTTGATCTTTCATCACCCACTGATATTTTTGTTGATCATATCTTCTTAGATCTAGACGGAAACATTACTGGTATATCATGCAATCCAAATAGACTAAATCCTGAATATTTGAAAAATACTGATTATAGTAGAATCACATCAGGGTATTATGTGGATAAAAAAGACACAACATTCCTAGACTTTGATATTAATACTGATGGATCGCTTGGCATGTATCCAGAAATTGCATATAATAGTCGCAATATTGCATTTCCACATGATACCAGAGTTGATGATAGTATGTCTCCAATTGGATACACACTAAAAAGCGGTTTCAAACCAGTTTCCAATAGAATGGGAAGTACACAGGTAAGAGATAATCTAGTGATTCAACTTAGAGATGGACTGAATGTCATTAATGATGATCAGGCAGCATGGTTGTTTGACTTATGTGACCATGAAGATCAAAAGTTACACATTAGCTACAAGTTTAATGAAGATGGTTCATTGAATGATATATTTGCACATCGAGTTGAAGTTGAGAATTTTGAGGTATGGAGAGCATAACATTTAAGGAACACATTGGTATTACAACTGGTGATGACACACAAATTGATTATCTAATCAAACTATTATACAGATCAAGAGACAACAATCCCAATCAACAGATTAGAACTGTTAGAAATGGGTGGCAGATACGTGACTTTATGAAGGAAAGTCCTACGATACACAATCTTGTGCCATTGTTCTACTCTAACTTGTCAGAATATCTGAAGTTGTATGATCCCATTGATACAATGCAGTTCAATATCAACAACATTTGGGCGAACATTCTTCCTCCTGGAGGATTCAACACATTACATGATCACCCTGGTTGTCAGATTGCAGCAGTGTGGTGGTTGAAAGCAGAAGAAAATAGTGGTGACATCCTCGTACAGAATCCATTCCCTTCAAAGAAATTGAGGGACTATAGAGCAATGAGAAACGTACATATTTTGGAGAGAATTAAACCAGAGCGTAATAAGATGGTTTTCTTTGACTCTAGTCTGATGCATATGGTGGATGCTAACAACTCTAATGCCGATAGAATCTCCATTTCAATGAACTTTGACCTATCCAATAAGCAAACTGGCACAGGAGGTGGACTGCCCGTCGTTCCTGTGGTATGATTAGTTCAACAAAGCGACAGACACTACATCATGCAACTCCGCCCCCATCAGCAACGTGCGCTTGACGCTATGCTGACTGCAAACAAGGGTCAGATCATTGTCCCCACTGGTGGTGGCAAGACTCTAGTTGCTATCAAGGATGTACAGCGTCGTCTTGATTCCGCAGCATCTCCGCAAACCATTGTTGTGGTTGCTCCTCGTATCATGCTCGCCACGCAATTGTCTTCCGAGTATCTTGAGTTTATCACCAATGCTAACGTTCTCCACGTTCATAGTGGAGAAACACAGCACTTCAGCACTACTAAGTCTGATCGCATTGAGTTGTTCACTCGCATGTGTCATCATGTTGGTGAGCATGTAATTATCTTCACTACGTATCATTCACTAGGACGTATCATTGATTCTGGTATCGACATCGATTGCTGCTACTTTGACGAGGCGCACAACGCAGTCCAGCGTAATCATTTTGTTGGTGTTGCTGCTGCTAGTCTAAGTTCACGCGCATCATACTTCTTTACTGCTACTCCTAAGCACACACGTAAGACTAATCGTGGTATGAACAATAGCGAGATCTATGGTTCTGTACTATGTAATGTTCCAGCACCTGAATTGGTTGCTGGTGGCAGCATTCTTCCTCCAACTGTCATACCTTATGAGATCGATATCACCCGTGAGAAAGGTGCTGATGCTGCCACAAGCGATCGTGCTATGCTTCTGGACATCGTAGACTCCCTGCCTGCTGACAAGTCTTCTAAGATCCTTGTAGCGTCTCCTGCTAGCAAGATCATGGGTGCTCTGCTGTTCAAGACCAGCATCATGCACGATTTACGTGAGCGTGGTTACGATGTAATGCACATTACTAGTAAGTATGGTGCTTATGTCAATGACCAGAAAGTCAATCGTGAGCAGTTCTTCAACATCTTCGATCAGTACGGCAAGGATCCTAACAAGAAGTTCATCATCTTCCACTACAGCATTCTGTCTGAAGGCATCAATGTTCATGGTCTGACTCATACTATCATGCTTCGTAATCTTGACATCATTGAGATGGCACAGACTATCGGTCGTGTTATTCGTATGAACAAAGACGATGCCAAGGACATTGCTGAGGGTAAAATCCCTGCTGGTGCTCTCGGTCTCTATCGCAAGTCTACTGGTTATGTGACAGTACCAGTGTTCAAAAACTATGGTGCTCAAACAATCAAGAGACTGCAACGCATTGTTGACACGATCTTCATTGAAGGTTTGCCTGCCACCTCCTTGGTGGTTTGATAAGTAAGTATGTCTCCCTCATTTAATACTATGAACAAACACGAAAAACGTAAAGATGCACTCGGACTTTTTTATGAGAGCGTTTTGAAACCAGATAGTAGACTTAGAGCATGTGCTCATAACCAAGAATGTTTCAATGAATTAATGGAATGGCGTAATGAAATCATCACATATCTAGATGAGCGTAGAAACCAAGAGTTTTCTTCTTGACAAGCAAATCACATAAACTATAATAGAGGATGCTTACAGCGCCTTCTAGACCACTCTCAGGAACTTCTTATGACAGACACCGATTGGACAGCAGAATATGCAAGGCAACGCAAAGATCGTATGCAAGATGCAATTGATGATTATCTAAACGATGAAAAAGTATCAGCACGACAAACATATGAAGAAATGCTATCTTGTGTTGACGATGTGATTAACTATCACAAGGTAAGTATGGATCGTGCGTCGGAATTAAAATCTCTCATGCAGGGTAATCGTGCAATAGAATTAATTACTTGTGTTGATAGTATTGATCCTACCTTGGGTCGTGCTGAATTCTTAGCAGAGAAAAAAGAATGCGAAAGACAATATAAGGATATTCCCGAGAGATACTGATGGAAGAGAATTATCTACTGCTTCGCAACTTCTTATCATTCGAGCAAGCAACATCTATTGGTAATGAAATGCTTGACTTTCATAAGAAGTATCGTTGCCAGAAAGATACTGATGGAAGACCATATGTAAAAGACTTTGTTCCTTGCTTGGAACTATTGTGTATGCAGGCATCCACCCTATCAGAATTCTATGGAGAGATATTACTACCATCTGCATCTTTTACTAGAATATACTACAATGGACACAACCTCAAGAAACATGTAGATAAAGATTGCTGTGAAGTTGGTATTACTACACATCTGATTGGTGACTCTGCGTGGCCTATCTGGATCAAGGATAAAGATGGAAATGATAAGGCATTTGAACTAGATCGTGGTGATGCGATACTCTACAAAGGGTTTCAAGCACAACACTGGCGTGAACCATATGAAGGTCAAGAATATGTTCAAGTGTTTAACCATTATGTGAGAAGCAGAGGACCAAAGAATCACCAGTATTTTTACAATAAAGGTGAGGGAAGTATTTGGCAAAAATGGATTCAGCGTTACAATAGATGGAAAACCAACTAATCAAAGAATTCATATGTAAAGATGAAGCGATTGAGATTGGTAAAGGTTTCATGGAGTTTGCCAGATACTTTCGTATCCCTGGTGATAACTTCGATGAGATCTATTACACTCATGCTCTCTCCAATTATAATCCAGCATTGGCAATTTTGTGTGATAAAACAGCACTGATCAATAAAATGACTGGCACACTATGTTATCCAACGTATGCATTTATTCGTGAGTATCAGCATGGTGAAGCATTGCCACCACACAAAGACAGAGCAGAATGTGAGATCAGTATATCATGCCATCTCTGGGGTGATGAACCATGGGATTTGTCAGTGAATGGACAAAATTACCTGTTGCACCCTGGCGATGCCGTGCTATACTATGGATGTGTTCAAGAGCACTCCCGTAAACCCTATCACGGACAGCACTACGTCTCTATGTTTCTCCACTGGGTAGATTCTAAAGGCAAGTATGCCGATAGATACTTTGCGAAGCAATTTGTCACCAACCCTACATTGGGTAAATTCATCAAACGTTACAACAAAGGAGCATGGCGCAATGTGGTCACCTAAACGCGAAATCAATCTGATCAAAGAGTCACTAAAGAAAGATTATCTCTATGATGGTGAAGAACTGCGCCGCCTTAAACGTCGCCTAAAAGATCTTCGCGCTATTCATTATGATATGAATCGTGGAAATGGTTTCGGCAATGGTGGTGCTCCCGTCATTGATATGACAACACAAGGTATGCAGACTCAAGCAAACGAAGCAGTTAAGACTTTAGATCAACTAGATAGACCAGCATTCTAATTCAAATGAACATGGCACATAGTCAGGACGCAGCAGATGCTCTAACAAATGAGGTCAAAGACCTCGTAAAAGATCTTCAAGATGTAAACAAAGGTTTACAAGAGAAAGTGGCATCAATGTCCGCCTACATCATTGAACTAAAACAACAAATCGAAGACATGCATGACAGATTCTACGATGTTTGAGTTGCTTCAACCCGTTGAGTATCGTGGCACCACAGGTTACATTAGTTTTATTAGTGAATACTACGTTAGTATTTGCTTCATTGACCTCCCACTTCCTGAGTCAGCACACTCTAGATGGGGTCGTCATTATGTCAATTTGATCGTTTATCCTCAACACCAACATGAAATACGCTGTTGTTTATCTGAATCACAAGAGAAGCAAGAAGACACGCCAAGAAGCGATCTTTTACAATTTAGAGGACGCATCGCAATGGGAGCAGCACATAAACAAGACACTACACGTAAAAACTGACATCATACCGATCTTCTCGGACACTTGATGAACTGGTTGGGGAGGGTTGACACCCTCCTTTTTTTATGGCATACTACTTGTATTGAGAGACACACACCATGCACATCACTGACGTTCCTAACGCCATTCGTGTTGGTGAGATTTCTCACGGCACTGCTGCTTACTCTGGTCCCAAGCATGTTCTTTACAAGACCAAACTTGTGATGAACTATGACACCAGTTTTCCTAAGAAACTGAAGAGCAAGCATGTGTCTCTTGTGTACATTCTGTGTGTAGATGGAGAGATCTACAAGATTGGTCAATCTTCTACCAAGAGTGGCATTCAAGGGTGCATGGGTTTCTATCTCAATGCTGGTCAAGATGACCCTGGTATCAATCGCTTTGCCATTAACTGGTTCATGCGTGAAGAACTGAACAAGGGCAACAAAGTTGAGGTTTACATGATTTACATGGAACCCATTGTAATTGAAGTTCCTGGTTTGTTCAAGTCTCAGCAAGTGAGTGTTCCTGTCAGTGCCAAAGGTATTGAAGAAAACTGCTTGATGGAGTATAATACCATTGAAGGATGCTATCCTAAGTGGAACTATCAAGAGACTGGCGTTTCTCTTCCTGATTCTATTCATGAAGCGTTCGGGCAGTACAAAATCGATCGTAAGACTAAATGAAGACACCTATTCGCTATGCAGGCGGTAAAAGTAAAGCATACAAGATCATCACGCAACAATTACCTGAGACAAATCGTATTGTGTCTCCATTCATCGGTGGTGGTTCATTAGAATCACGCTGGTCAACCGAATTAGGTAAGGATGTCATTGGTTGGGATGTATTTCCCGCGCTAGTAAACTTCTGGGTAGTTCTATTGAACCAACCAGATGAACTAGCAGACGCTCTACAACTCATTGAACCAACCAAAGAGAAGTATGCTGAGATCAAAGAGCAACTAATTTGTTGGGATTACACTCAAGAAATGCTCAAAGACTGGAAGACAGAGTATTACAAACGTGATCCAATCCGTCTTGATAACATCACTTCCGCAGCATATTACTACTACAACCACAATCTATCCTATGGTCCGATGTATCTGGGGTGGATGAGTAAGATCTACCAAGATCAAAAGAAGTGGGACACTATGGTCAAGAAGATTCGTAACTACAAGAATCCGAATCTCAGTGTGTACCAGTCATCATTTGAAGATGTCATAACTTCATATGATACTGACTTCTTGTATCTTGACCCACCATATTATCTCAAGAAAGATAAGGATAACAAGATGCTCAAGGGCATGTATCCAAATTGTAACATTGATGTCCACCACACTGGGTTCAATCATGCTATACTGAGAGACCTGCTCCACTCGCACAAAGGTCCATTCATTCTCTCATACAACAATTGTGAGACCATTCGCGAGTGGTATGGTGACTTCGAGTTACACTATCCTGAGTGGCACTACTCTTACCAACTAGGTGAGACACGTATTGGCGACAATCGTATCGCCAACAAATCTGACCACACCAAAGAATCACACGAAATCCTTATTATCAAACGATGAACAATTCTACACTCGACATTGACTACGCTGAAGTTCTTGAGTATGATGAGCGTATGAAAGCACTACATATGGCAGAATATTACTTGCCGAGTAATGAAATCCATGAACTCCTCCCCGAAGATCTCCTCAGTGAATACTGATCTTATCAGCATTGAATTGTCAGCAGGTGAGATACAATTTCTCATCGATTGTATGTGGGGTCATACCCGCCATGATTCTCAGGCGCTAGCATTTAGATATGGCGTCAATGATGTTGATTTAGAACAACGTCTATCTCATGTTGTTGCAGACAATGCAGCAGACATCGCCAACTCTTAATAATCATTCTTATGTTACGTTCTACACTTCTCGCATTCTTAACTGCATTCAGTTTAGGTACTGCACCACATGTTCTTGCTGATGATAGTAAGATCACTCAAGGATATAACTCCATGGATGCCATGGGTTGTATGTTGTTGGGTGAATGTACTGATGGCGTAGAGAAAGTATACTCTATGCTTGATATTTCATCTAAGTATGACAATATGCAGGGTTTCACTGGTATTACTGGTGAGTTTAATAATATACTGCACTCACTCAATCAAATTGGGGTGAATGTATTCCTTGCGGATGAAAAGTATTTCCCATCAGGTCATCGTGGTGTCTATCACACAGTCAGCAACAACTTCTTCCTGAATAAGGATTATATGGATGATCCTAGTGTTCTTATGATGGTGATGCGTCATGAAGGATGGCATGCTGCACAAGATTGTATGGCAGGCACAATTGATAACTCATTGATTGCTATTATTATGCCAGAAGATCAAGTTCCTATGATCTGGCGTGTGCTGGTAGAGCGCACATACCCTGCCTCAGCGGTCCCGTGGGAGGCAGAAGCACAATGGGCAGGCAGAACTGAGAACATGACGATGAATGCCCTTGCAGCGTGTGCTGGAGGCAATATGTGGGAAGTGTATGAACCAACTCCATTAACACGTAAATATCTTGTAGACTTCGGATATATTGACTGAGTATGGATAAAGTTAAAATATTAGATAACTCACTACCAACAAAAGCATTTGAATCAGTACGTGATCTTGCGTTTGGTGATGATCTTATGTGGAACTTCTCCAATGTAGTTGGTTTGAGTACTCAAACAAGAGCACAGAAATATTCTGATGCTCCTGATCCTGATGATCTAGAGTATTATCATATTGCTAAGATCTATGAAGGTCACCATCCTTTATCTCCAAGCATTAAATACGTAGAACCAGTGCTACGCTTCTTACAAGTAAAAGCACTGATTCGCATTCGTTTTGTGATGTATCCCAACCATGGGAAACATATACACCACACACCGCATCGCGATTATGATTATGAGCATAAAGCGGCATTGTTGTATTTGAATACTTGTAATGGTTCTACTGAATTTGAAGATGGTAGTGTAGTTGAATCAAAGGCAAATCGTATTTGTCTTCATGATGGTTCTAAACTACACAATAGTACAACTTGCACAGATGCAAAAGTGAGAGCATTATTAGCAATCAATTACTTTTAGCAACATGGCATGGACATTAACAATAGATGATGATGGTATGATCACACTACCTGAAGAACTCATTACAGAAATGGGTTGGAAGGAAGGTGATGCATTAGACTGGTATGACAATGAAGACGGATCTTTTTCTCTAAGAAAACATGGCACGAACACAGAAGAAACTAGAGCAAAACCTCAAAACTCTAACATCAACCAAGCCTCGAAAGAAGACTGGGACGACTTCTGGTACAACAACCAAGAAACAGAAGAGTAACAAACTTGAAGAGATAAAGTTCACACGTTCGCGTGATATGAAACTATTTCCTCATCTCGCATCATTCCCTTGGCGATTAGATGATCGCAAAGAGAAGAAAACTGCTTGGTTTCAGTGTTATGACCATGCAGAGAAGTATATCCGACGTTATAAACTCACCAAACTACAATATAAACTACAGGAGGCAGCAGTATGAGCACTAAAAGTCGCATCACTGAGAAAGGTGATATGTGGGAATGGGAACATTCACCCGAAACTGAAGAGGCGCTCAAGCAACTTCATGATAGAGTAAGAAGTGCTAACCTAAAAGCACAAGACGATCAACTAAACTACGACACAGGTGGAAAATGAGTTTTACATTACGAGAGATTGAAGAGATTCTCAAAGCTTTACAATCAACTAATAATCAAGCACTCATAGATAAAGTGGAGTTGTACAAATATCGTCTGACTCGCCCATAATAAACACACAGGAGCAAGCATATGTCATCACCACGTCAAAAAGATCCATCTGATCCACTCTATGATGCCAATGATAAGTGGAATGAATACAAGGTAGATCTACATTGTAATGAGACACACTCAGATGATGAGTGGGATCCAAATACAGAAGGCAAGATTGCTGACCCACAGAATCGTCATCAAGATAAAGTTCTAGACAAATTCTGTGATGATCATCCTGGTTCTCCTATGTGTAAAGTATTTGATGAATGAGTGACACTCACAAACATGGTGGATTACTACCTATAAACTCAGTTAACATACTTCGTCTCATCAGTGAACTCGAAGGATCATATCAACTCCTAAAGTATCATGCTTTCGATGATGATATGAATACACTTGATGAGATGAAGAAACGATACTATAAACTTTACTTCAAAACAGCAAAGCAAGAACGTGAGCAACAAACTTAAACGATTCACAGAAACATCTAGTAAATCATACGATAGACACCATTATCATATTAGAGCAAAGAATGGTAAGGTCTATCAGTTTGATGACTATGAAATTATGCGAGCAGTTTGGATGCAGCAACATAAACTAATGCAGTTCCAAGAGGTTTTGGTGGTGGATGCATGCCAGTATGAGTAGTGTCCACCATTGTGGCACAGCACCCCAAAACCATGTATATTAAGAGAGTCAAAGCAAGGCACCACATGCAACTCACCACACTCGTTACCACCGTTGACTTCTTTCCTGAAGCATTCATCGCTGAAGAAGATGGTGTGATCGTCAAGCGTTTCCAGAAGCGTGTCACCTTCAACTCTAATGGTCTCAAGTCATACAGCACCATCACCGCTCTCACAGCACGTCACGAGTGGTCTGAGCGCATTGCTAACGGCGCTGAGGTCACTGGTTACAACGTAGAGCAGATGCCACGCTCCGAGTATGCTCCAATGGCAGTGGGTTGATCTAATGAGAATCACCCAATATCTCCTAAGCGGCATCTTTGCTATTGTTACTATCACCTGCTACCTGCTATTCTTAGCAGAGCGTGATAGTAAGATGATGAACTACTACGATTCAACTATTGAAAGAACTGCCATCTGACTTCCCTCATCAACCACCACAAGGTTTCACATACTATGTTAAAGAGCATAAGACCAACGTCGTTGGCATTTGGATTAGGAATCACGCTAGGTATAGTTACACTAATGATCCTATCGTCTCCATCTGGGGATTCTACAACACAAAAAAACAATGTTACATTGCCCCAATTAACCACAAACGTCCTGGCAAACCAGTAGACGTAAGCAACACCACGGCATATTCTTCTATGCCACTACTCAAATCATACGTAGAACAATGACTATTCTAGACACAGTTTCATTTGAAGATCTAATTGAAGAGATGTGTGCTGATCCAGTATTTGTTGCACAATGTGAGAAGAACAATCGTGAATGGGATGAAGAAGTAGCAGCAGAGTTAGAGATTACAATTGATGAGTTATGGGATAGATTGGGGATCACATGGCATGAAACTCGACAGTAAAGCAAGAGTATTAGGCAGCGTTGGTGTTATCACTGCCTATTTTGTGATTCTACATGTGAATGTGATTACTGGTGTGATGATTAATTGTGTTGCTGATTTGATTAGCATACCATACTTCATCAGAACAAAGTCGTGGGATGTGGTGATCATGGTAGTGTTTCTATTCATGATCAGCATGTCTCGACTGACC
>Ga0233438_10001737_pt1 | contig 23019 bp, 25 predicted proteins | sample SI_123_September_FD_182720 | JGI IMG/M metagenome (GOLD analysis project Ga0233438, IMG submission 182720) | Seawater microbial communities from Saanich Inlet, British Columbia, Canada - SI_123_September2016_10_MG | ecosystem: Environmental > Aquatic > Marine > Inlet | place: Canada: British...
CCAGCTCAGAAATTTCATTATCGGCTTTGGCGTGTTGCTGGCTGTTGCGCAAGTCCGAGTCGATACCCTTCAACGATGGGCGCCTATCTTGTATTTTGGCGCTCTACTGTTGCTGTTGTTAGTGCCGTTTTTTGGGGTTGGGGCAAAAGGTGCCCAGCGTTGGTTGAGTTTGGGGTTTATCCGTTTTCAGCCATCGGAGATTATGAAGATTGCTATGCCGCTGGCGGTTGCAGCTTGGGTGGTGCGAGGAGGTTTACCCCCTCGACCCAGTGCGACGCTTGCCGCTATTGCGATCATTGTCATCCCAGCGGCCACAATCGCCTTCCAACCTGATTTGGGTACGGCCATATTGGTTGCCGCAAGTGGTCTTTTTGTCGTGTTTATGGCGGGCATCAGCGGGGTGCAGATTTTGAGTGCGGCGCTCGTTGCGCTAGCGGCTATCTGGCCCGCCTGGTTATTTTTACTGCGTGATTATCAGAAACAACGCATCCTGACCTTGTTTGACCCCGAGGCCGACAAGTTGGGCGCGGGGTGGAATATCATTCAGTCTAAAACCGCAATCGGTTCCGGCGGTTGGTCGGGAAAAGGCTGGTTGCAAGGGACTCAATCACATCTCGATTTTTTACCCGAGAGCCAAACCGATTTTATCATCGCAGTACTGGCGGAGGAGTGGGGCTTTCGAGGCGTGCTCTGTTTGCTGGCGCTCTATGGGGCGGCAGTGGCGCGCGGTTTGTGGATTAGCTTCAGCGCGCAAACGAGTTATGGCCGCTTATTAGCGAGCGCGATCACACTCACTTTTTGTGTGTATATTATTGTGAACATGAGCATGGTGGCGGGCATATTGCCAGTCGTTGGCGTGCCTCTGCCCTTTGTGAGTTTTGGCGGGACTTCCATCGTCACACTGATGCTCGGTTTCGGTATTTTGATGGCCATCAGCACGGAAAAAAGGATTATCTCTCGATGAAAATCATAACACCCCGCGTCAGATCCTTGGCCACCGCTCCTTGGTGGCGCTTGTGCCGAGGGGCAGTGGTGTGGGCCTGCTTCACCATGACACTGGGCGCCCAGGCTCAGGATTATAGTGATCGGGAAGAGGTGGCCGCTATTCTCACTGAAGTCGGTAGTGCTGGTGTTGATGTGGCGTGGGCGCGTGAGTTACTGGCAGGCGCCAAGCGACAGCAAAGTATCCTCGATGCCATTGCGCGCCCGGCGGAAAAAACCAAACCGTGGTATGACTATCGAGACATCTTTTTGACGGATCGGCGCACCCGCGAAGGGGTTGTCTTTTGGGATGCCCACGCAGCGGTCTTGGAAGAAATCAGTCAACGCACGGGGGTGCCGTCTGCAGTCATCGTGGCGATCATTGGTGTCGAGACGTTCTATGGCCGAATTACAGGCAGCTACCGAGTGATAGATGCGTTGACGACGCTGGCATTTGATTACCCGAGGCGGTCGCCCTTTTTTACTCGAGAATTAGAGCAGTTTTTAATTCTAGCCTGGGAGTCCGGTAAGGACCCACTTGCCCTGAAGGGCTCCTATGCGGGAGCGATGGGCTATGGACAATTTATGCCATCGAGTTATCGCGCGTATGCGCGCAGCTTCGAGCCCGACGGTGTGCCGGATATTTGGGATAATCCCGCCGACGCGATCAGCAGTGTTGGGCATTATTTGAACGCGCATGGGTGGCAAGCCGGTGAACGCGTGCTCCTGGATGCGGTTGCGAATCAACCGCCTGATTCACTGTTTGCGGCGGGGCTAAAACCCTCTCAATCGATAGAAGCACTGGCGCAAGCGGGATTGTCGACCGAGGCAGACGCTGATCCCCAAACCCAAGTCACGCCCATCAGCCTTGAGACGACTGATGGACAGCGCTATTGGTTGGGACTGCAGAATTTTTACGTGATCACACGTTACAATCACAGCGCAATGTACGCCATGGCCGTCTGGGAGCTGAGTGAAGCGATCTTGGCGGCGCGGCTAGCCCCCTGACATCACTTCATTGGGGAATGGCGGCGGCTTTAATGTCGCTCATGGTTGCGTGCGCGAGTGCTCCCGGGCCTGCCGATCACGCACCAGTCCTAATTGAGGTCCCGGCCTGGCAGGACGCAGTGCCGCAGCCCGATCCACTGTTACCGGCGGGTAACGCAACACCGTATCAAGTTTTGGGTAAAACGTATCAGGTCATGGCGACTGCTGAAGCCTACGAAGCACAGGGCATTGCGTCCTGGTATGGGATGAAGTTTCAGGGTAGGCCGACAGCCAATGGTGAAATTTTTGACGTGTATGCGCCGACAGCTGCGCATCGATCATTGCCGATCCCCTCTTATGTTCGCGTGACGAACCTCAATAACGACCGGAGTGTGGTGTTGCGCGTTAATGATCGGGGACCTTTTCATCCAGATCGATTAATTGACCTCTCTTACGGGGCGGCAGTGCAATTAGGTTTTGCTGAGCAAGGCACCACCCGTGTCGTGATTGAGGCGATTAACCTAGCGGGGGTTGATGATCGTCGATCGTTGTCTGGATTCACCTATCGCTTTTTGCAACTAGGCGCTTATCAGTCTGAAGAGACGGCAACAGCATTAGCCCAATCTGTTCAACAACGTTGGGGCTACCCCGTGTCAGTTGATCCAGTCGATAGCAATGGTACTCGCATGCATCGGGTCCGCGTGGGCCCTTTTGAACACATGGCGACATTAGAGCAAGCCAGTGGTCGCTTAACCGCTGGCGGCTATGGGCCTTTGCTGCGCATACCATGACACGCTGCGTTACCGCTGTTCCCTCGCGGGTTGTTACACTGGCGTCCCGAAAAGCTGCTGCGACGACGAGAGCCCTGCCACCATGAGTATGAGAGACAATATGAAGCGTTTGATGTGTTGTTTGACCTTGGTGCTCATTTTCCCTTTGAGCGGTATTGCGAATTCACCATTAGTCCCCAGCGCGCCCTCAATTAACGCTGATTCCTATCTCTTGATCGATTTCGATACGGGGGCTGTTTTGGTCGAACACAACCCTGATTTACGTTTGCCGCCGGCGAGTTTGACCAAATTAATGACCGCCTATATTTTGGCGCAAGAGGTAGAGTTGGGACGCTTGCAACTCGACGATATCGTGCCGGTAAGCCGCAATGCTTGGTCTCAGAACCCCACTTTTAAGGGCTCCTCTCTGATGTGGATCGAGCCTGGAAAGGCGGTGACGGTGGCGGAACTAGAGCGAGGTATTGTGATTTCGTCGGGTAATGATGCCACGGTGGCCATAGCAGAGCATATTGCGGGTAGTGAGGCGGCATTCGCCGATTTGATGAACCAATATGCCGACACAATGGGCTTGGCCGGGACCCACTTTGAGAATAGTCACGGATTGCCTCACCCAGATCATCTGTCGACGGCCCGCGATCTGGCCGCAATAGCGGCTTCCGCTATTCGCGACCATCCGGATCGCTATGCGGTGTATAAAGAGCAGAGCTATACCTACAACGATATTACGCAATACAACCGTAACCATCTGCTGAGGGAAGATGCCTCAGTCGACGGTCTCAAAACGGGTTACACGCGTGTTGCTGGCTATGGTTTGGTGGCGTCTGCTCAGCGAGAGGGAATGCGATTGATCTCAGTTGTGATGGGCAGTAGTTCCGCCGCTAGCCGCAAAGCTGAGACGCGCAGTTTGCTCAATTATGGCTTTCGGTTTTTTGAGACAGTGCGGCCATTAGAAGCAGGCAGACCGTTGGTCGAACCTCGTGTATGGAAAGGCAAGGCAGAGCGCGTAGCTCTGGGTGTGACGGCGGACAGTGTGATGACACTGCCACGAAGTACCGCAGCGATTGAGCACCTGATCGAGGTCGACGCGCCGCTGCGGGCGCCCCTCAACGTGGGAGATCGCGTTGGGAGGATTATGCTCAGTCGCTCTGGTGAGCCAGTGGGCGAAGTGCCACTCGAAGTTTTGCAGGCGGTGGAACCGGCAGGGTTTTTTGCTCGCCTGTGGGATGGCATCGTGCTCTGGTTTCAACAGCTGTTCGGTTAAAATGAGATGACAGAGGAACCGCCAAAAATTATCTTCCCTTGCGAGTATCCGATTAAGGTATTGGGTAGGGCGTGTGAGGCGTTTCAACCGACGGTTATGGCGATATTTCACTCTCATGCTGAAGGATTCGATGTGTCTGGCGTCGTGGTAAAGGATTCTCGTAAAGGCACGTTTCAATCGATCACGATCACTATAGAGGCGAAGAGCGAGGCGCAGTTGTCCCTGATTCATAGGGAGCTTATGGATACTGGCCTGGTCTCGATGGTGATTTAGGGCTATGCAATGTCGTCGCATGGGACTGGTGGCCTATCGACCCACATTGGAGTCGATGAAAGCCTTCACAGCGGGCCGGACTGCGGCCACAGAAGACGAAATTTGGTTACTACAGCATCCACCTGTTTACACTCAAGGCTTATCGGGTAAACCAGAGCACGTGCTTGATCCCGGGGATATTCCCGTCGTTCAGATTGATCGCGGTGGACAGGTGACCTATCACGGACCGGGTCAGTGGATTGCTTACATTTTGTATGACCTGAGACGCGCTGGTGTCAATGTTCGAGAGTTGGTGACGTTGCTGGAGACTGCCGTGATCAATTTGTTGGCTGAGTTGGACATTGTGGCTAATGGTGATCCGCAGGCTCGAGGGGTTTACGTTGATGGTTGTAAGATCGCGGCGATGGGTTTGAGGGTCAGTAGAGGCCGGAGCTACCATGGACTATCGCTCAATGCCGACATGAACCTCGCGCCGTTCTCGGGCATCAACCCCTGTGGCTACGAAGGCTTAGCAGTGACTTCGATTGCAGAGCTGCTGGGTGATCGCTGCCCCTCTGTAGAGGCAGTGGGCGCGTTATTAGTGCGGCATTTGCAAGACGTTTTGCCAAGTCCCACCTGACGAGACTCGTGTGGGCTGGCATAATCGCGAGCCGGTCTAGGAGTCACCATGCCTGAATTACAACGCGACATCGATTCCCGTCGTACTTTTGCCATCATTTCTCACCCCGATGCGGGCAAAACGACGATGACTGAGCGGCTCCTATTATTGGGACAGGCGATTCAGGTGGCGGGCTCTGTCAAAGGGAAGCGTGGGCCGCATGCGACCTCTGACTGGATGACCCTGGAAAAGGAGCGGGGCATCTCGGTCACTTCTTCAGTGATGCAGTTTCCTTACCGAGATCGTTGGGTCAATTTGCTCGATACGCCCGGGCACGAGGATTTTTCAGAGGATACTTACCGCACCCTGACAGCGGTTGATTCTGCCCTGATGGTCATCGATGGTGCCAAGGGTGTTGAGGATCGAACGATTAAACTGATGAACGTGTGTCGGTTGCGCGATACCCCAATTATGACCTTTGTGAACAAGCTGGATCGCGATATTCGTGACCCGATTGATTTGGTTGATGAGGTTGAAGAAGTGCTTGGTATTGCCGGTGCTCCCATCAACTGGCCGATAGGTATGGGACGAGAGTTAAAGGGTGTTTACAACCTCTACAACGATACGATTCAGCGATACCGGCCCCGAGGTGAAACACCCTCAGTGCAGGATGATCCGATTACTGGACTGGCGAGCGCTGAAGCGAAAGATCTGCTAGGGGAGGATTACCAGCAGTTTGTCGATGAGATTGAGCTGGTCCGCGGTGCGTCACATGAGTTCTCTCTCGAGGCTTTCCTTAACGGTCAGCTCACCCCGGTATTCTTCGGGACTGCACTCGGTAATTTTGGTGTCAAAGAGATGCTGGACGATTTTGTTGACTGGGCGCCACCACCTCAGCCTAGGGAAAGTCATGACCGTGTTGTGGAGGCATCGCAACCTGGGTTTTCTGGCTTTGTCTTCAAAATTCAAGCCAACATGGACCCTAAGCACCGAGATCGAATCGCCTTTATGCGTATCTGTTCAGGGCGGTATGAAAAAGGGATGAAGATGCGGCATGTCCGATTAGATAAAGACATCAAAATTGCCGATGCTGTGACGTTTCGGGCGGGGGATCGCACATTGGTTGAGACGGCAGTGGCCGGCGACATCATTGGTCTGCACAATCATGGAACCATCCAAATCGGCGACACGTTCACCACGGGCGAGGCGATTCGATTCACCGGGATACCCCATTTTGCGCCCGAGTTGTTTCGGCGCATTCGGCTGAAAGACCCAATGAAGGCCAAGGCATTACAAAAGGGTTTACAGCAGCTGTCAGAGGAGGGGTCTACTCAGGTTTTCTCACCGCTCAATAATGCGGATCTTATTGTGGGTGCGGTAGGGCAGCTGCAATTTGACGTAGTGGCGTATCGACTCGCTGATGAGTACAAGGTGGAAGCCCTGTATGAGCCGGTTAATGTCTACACGGCGCGCTGGGTGGAGGCCGATGAGGCAAGAACGCTCGATGAATTCCGTAAAAAGGCAGCCGAGCATTTATCGGAAGACGGCGGGGGATACCTCACGTATTTGGCACCCACCCGCGTTAATTTATCGCTGATGGAAGAGCGGTGGCCCGATATTCGGTTTCGTGAAACGCGGGAGCACTGAAATGGCTCAGAGCAATGCTTCAATATCCTTGGCAATCGCTTCTGGCTTGGTGGACGGCGCGTAGCGTTTGACCACTTGCCCCTGCTGGTTAACCAAAAACTTGGTAAAATTCCATTTGATGCGTTTGCTGCCCAGTACGCCCGGCGCTTCTGATTTCAGGTGTGTAAACAGCGGATGGCTTGATGCCCCATTCACTTCGATCTTACTGAACAGCGGAAAGCTGGTTTGGTAGTTGAGGTCGCAGAATGACTCAATCTCTTGCTCGTTGCCTGGCTCCTGACCACCAAATTGATTACAGGGAAACGCCAATACCGAAAAACCGTTGGCACTGTAGGTCTTTTGCAGCGATTCGAGGCCAGTATATTGAGGCGTGAAGCCACATTTTGAGGCGGTATTGACGATCAGCAGTACCTTGCCCGCGTAATCCCCTAAAGCAACTTCGTTGCCATTACTCAGCGTGGCCGAGAAATCCGTCACGGTGCTCATGTGCTACTCCTTCTCATCTTATGGTGGCGGCGAACACCTTATGACGAAGCGAGGTAAGTTTCTAGCTCAAAGTCCGTGACGCGGGTTTCAAACTCCACCAGCTCTTGTGTTTTCACTGCCGTGAAAGCCGCTTGAAAGGGCTCGCTGAGATAGTCACGCACAGGCTGGGAGTTGGAGAACTGTGAAATGGCGGTGGCCATATGGCCCGGAAGAGGCGGGGTTTTATCGTCTTCTAGCCAAGCGTTCCCACTAATCGGTGCGGGTGCACTGAGCTTGTGCTCAATCCCCATAAGAATGCCCGCCAGTAGCGCCGCGATGGCAAGATAAGGATTGCTATCGGCACCCGCTACACGGTGTTCGATTCGAGTCGCTTGGCTGTCACTGGCTGGAATCCGCAGCGCAGTCGTACGATTGTCAAAACCCCAATTGGGTTGCGTGGGCGCGTGATTACCGGGTTGAAAGCGACGATAAGCGTTGTAACTGGGCGCAAAAATCAGGTGGGTATCGCTCATCATCTTCAGACAGCCCGCTACCGCCTCTCGCAATAATGTTGTACCCGTTGCGTCACCACTATCAAACAGATTACGCCCTGAGCCATCGAGCAAACTGCAGTGCATATGCATCCCATTGCCCGCTTGGTGCTCCATGGGCTTGGGCATGAAGCTTGCCTGAGCTCCGAACCGGGTCGCTACGGCTCTGATGCCGCGTTGCATGCGGACAACCTGATCACAGTAAGTCAGCGCATCGTCTGAGTAGGCCACATTGATTTCGTACTGTGCCGGCGCTGCTTCCTTGAGCACGCCCTCATAGGGAAGATTCTGCGTGTCAAAATATTCGCGCAGGGCCTCAAGTAACGCCTGGTGTTCATCGAGTGCGGTCAATCCATAGAGATTGCCGCCCGTTTGATGCGCTTTCGGCAGCGCGTCACGAATAGACTGACCGGCCGTCTGGCGATCGAATAGGTTGAATTCGAGCTCAATCGCGACTCGGGGATACAACCCCTTAGCCTCTAATGCTTGCGTCACGTGCGCGAGTACTTGTCGCGGGTCGGACAACAGCGGTGAGCCATTATCTTTGAACATGGTGAGGACCACTTGCGCCTGATCAACACCGTGACTGCCTAACACTGGCTTCAGTGATCCGGGAATCGCCTGACACCAGCCGTCAATGTCGCCGTTATCCAGCGCAATGCTGGGCACATCTCTGCCCCAGGCATCTTGTGCGATAGCAGACTTGGGTAGTTTTATCCCCTCGGTTAGTAACGAAGATAACTTTCCGATCGGCAACCATTTGCCCCGCGCCGCGCCGTTGCAGTCGGTGATGAGGGCCTCCACCATATTGATGTTGGGGTATTCAGCGAGTAATTTTTCAGCGTCTGGATGCATGGGGTTTCTCGATAGCAGGACAGGAGTGTATCGCTCTCCTGTGCGGCTCACCAGTCAATCGACCCTCAATGCTGGCGTGTGCCGGCGTCACACTGACCTAGCGACAGTCGCATTCTGGAGTGATTTTGCTGCCGGTCAGTTGTCACCTGGGGGGCGACGGCATCATTGCTTTAGCAGCTGCTGAATCCGCTCGAGTATGTCAGTTGGCGCGACCATTTCAGTCTCGCCGCTTCGACGATGGGTTAATTCAAGATTGCCGTCAGCTAAAGAGCGCGCGCCAATCGTGATGCGTATCGGTATGCCCAGCAGTTCCATTTCGGCGAACTTGACGCCGGGACGCTCCTTTCTGTCATCCAAGAAAGCCGCGATCCCCGCCTCGTTGCAGGCGGCGTATAAGGTCTCGGTCGCGTCTTGCACTGCCTCAGATTTATCGGCGCCTAACGGGACAAGGGCAATATCGAAGGGCGCCATCGTCGTGGGCCATATGATGCCTTTGTCATCATGATTTTGTTCGATTGCCGCAGCCACAATGCGAGTGATGCCGATACCGTAGCAACCCATTACCATCGGCTGTTGACGGCCTTGATCATCAAGAACGGTTGCGTTCATCGCCTCTGAATACTTCGTCCCTAATTGAAAGATATGGCCCACTTCAATACCGCGACGAATATCGAGGGTCCCTTGACCACAAGGGCTGGGATCTCCGGCCACAATCTCTCTGATATCCGCAAACTCGCAGTGGGGAACGTCCCGTTTCCAGGTGGCACCTCTTAGGTGGTAGTCGTCCTCGTTCGCGCCGCAAACAAAACTGCCCATCGTCGCGGCTGTATGATCGACGATGACCCGCACCGGGAGATCAACCGGACCCAGTGAACCGAAGCCCGCTCCGAGGACCGCCTTCACCTCGGCTGCTTCTGCAAGCACTAGGGGCGATAGCATGCCCGGAAGTTTCGATGCCTTGATCGCGTTCAGCCGATGATCCCCACGAACGATTAACGCCACTAGGCCGCCTTGATCGTCTTTTGCTAACAGCGTTTTAATCGATTGGTCTGCTGGGATATTCAGTTGTTCTGCCAAGTCATCAATCGTTTTAATGCCCGGTGTGGCGAAACGCTCAAGGGTCGGCTCCGCTTGCGCCGACTCTTGGGGCTTGCTGGCTAGTGCCGGCGCCAGCTCAACGTTCGCCGCGTAATCGCTCTCACTTGAAAAGGCGATCGCATCTTCTCCCGATGCAGCTAAAACATGAAATTCGTGAGAGAGACTGCCCCCGATTGCACCGGAGTCCGCCTCGACCGCTCTAAAATCTAAGCCCAAGCGCGTGAAGACACAGGTGTAGGCCTGATGCATCCTCCAATACGTGTTTTCTTGGGAGGTTTGATCGATATGAAAGGAATAGCCATCCTTCATCACAAATTCTCGAGAGCGCATAACACCGAATCTGGGTCGGATTTCGTCGCGAAACTTGGTTTGTATTTGAAAAAGGTTCACCGGGAGTTGCTTGTAGCTTTTGATCTCACTGCGGGCGATTTGGGTGATCACCTCTTCATGCGTGGGTCCGAGGCAAAACGGTCTTTGGTGGCGGTCCTCAAGGCGACAGAGTTCCGGGCCATAAAGCTCCCATCGACCTGACTCCTCCCAGAGCTCAGCCGGCTGCACGACCGGCATGGATAACTCCAATGCACCCGCGCGCTCCATCTCTTCGCGCACAATCTGTTCCACTTTGCGCTGTACACGTAATCCCATTGGCATCCAGTTGTAGATACCCGCGGCGACTCTCCGAATGAGCCCCGCTCGGAGCATAAGCTGATGGCTGACGACTTCCGCATCAGACGGGGTCTCTTTCAGAGTAGAGAGAAGGAATTCACTGGCACGCATAAGGGACTCCACGATAGTGCCGCTATTCTAATGTTCCGAGCGGTGGTGCGTACAGACGCATCTCCGGCAAGATTTTATTGGCAGAAAAGGCGTAATTGCGTGTCTAAGGGGTTGTACCTTATCCGGGTCTGGTGTTGAATCTCGACGGACTCAGCAACCTAGCGGGTCGGTCCACAATCGTCCACGACACAAAGAGGTATTTACTCAATGGCAAAGAAAGCTGCTCCAAAAGCACCGGCTAAAATGAAAGCCGTGAAAGAGAAAATGACCAAGTCGCAAATGATCGCGACATTGGCTGACGACAGTGGTCTGTCAAAAAAGGAAGTGACTTCAGTCATGGGATCCTTAGAGCGGCTGATTGAGGCCAGTATTGGTAAGCGTGCTGCAGGTGAGTTCACGCTGCCAGGCCTGATGAAAATTACGACAGTGCGAAAGCCGGCGGTGAAAGCGCGTAAAGGGATCAATCCTTTCACGGGTGAAGAAACCATGTTTAAAGCTAAGCCAGCGAGCACTGCTGTCAAAGTTCGTGCACTGAAGAAAATGAAAGAGTTCGCCAACTAAGCGAGCACTTTGCCAAGGCTCCCGCTTTGGGAGCCTTTGTTTATCCCATCGAATGATCAGGCACGCAATGTCAGTGCCTAGGCGGTTGTGAGCGCAGTTCACAGTCCGCCATCTTCCACTGCCGTGGTGTTTGCGGTACTCTCCGCGCCCTTATTAAACGTTCCTAGCGCCCTTCGGCCGGCGCCTTGATGACCGCGTTTCATCGGGTTGAGGAGAATCAACATGCCCATTTACGAATATCAGTGTCAGGAATGTGGGCATGAGTTAGAAGCGATACAGCGTCTGGCAGATGATCCGCTCACCGAATGTCCAGCGTGTGCCAAGCCAGGCTTGAAGAAACGGGTCAGTGCGCCTTCTTTTAGATTGGCTGGTGGCGGTTGGTACGAGACTGATTTCAAAACCGGTGAGAAGAAAAACATTGCCGGAGAGCGCGGGGACACCGCAGCGAAAGCGGCGGCGAGTACAGATTCTGGGTCGACCTCAGGCGATGCGACGACCAAGTCAGCAACCAAGCAGGCGTCCTCCAAAAAGAGTGATACCCCTTCAGCGAGCTGAGGGCAGGAATTGAAAGGTGATGGAGATGGGTATGCGAAGCCACTACTGTGGTCTGATTAACGACAGTCTGATTGATCAAACGATCACGCTTTGCGGCTGGGTGGATCGGCGGCGTGATCACGGTGGCGTGATCTTTCTCGACTTGCGAGATCGAGAAGGTGTCGTGCAAGTTGTGTTTGATCCGGACACTGAAGAGCACTTTCAGCGTGCCGATAGCGTTCGCAGTGAATATGTCCTGTGCATTACGGGCCGGGTGCGCGCGCGCTCAGCGGAAACCGTTAATTCTAATATGGCCTCGGGCGGTATCGAGGTTCTGGGAAAAACGTTAGAGGTACTCAACGCTGCGCAAACGCCGCCATTCCCGCTTGACGCACATCATTCTGTGGGCGAGGACGTCCGTCTTCGTTATCGTTACATGGATCTCCGGCGACCGGAGATGCAACAGAACCTGATAGCGCGTGCCAAAATTACGTCCAGTATTCGTCGTTACCTCGATGATCAGGGTTTCCTGGATATCGAAACGCCGATCCTGACTCGGGCAACGCCTGAGGGAGCTCGAGATTACTTGGTCCCCAGCCGCACCCAGCCGGGCGCTTTTTTTGCACTCCCGCAGTCGCCGCAGTTGTTCAAGCAACTGCTAATGGTGTCAGGATTTGACCGCTATTATCAGATCGCACGGTGTTTTCGTGACGAAGATCTCAGGGCGGACCGGCAACCTGAATTTACTCAGATCGATATTGAAACCTCCTTTCTTGGCGCAGAAGACGTTATGTCGTTGACCGAAGGCATGGTGCAGAGTCTCTTTGCCGAGCAGCTCAACGTGACACTTGGGGAGTTTCCCCGCATGAGTTGGGCTGATGCAATGGAACGATATGGCTCTGACAAGCCTGACCTGCGCATCCCTTGGGAGTTGGTGTCGATCGATGACCTGATGGAGGGTGTCGACTTTAAGGTCTTCAGTGGTCCTGCAAAAGATCCCGAAGGTCGTGTGGCCGCCCTCAAGGTGCCGGGTGGCGCGAGCCTGTCGAGGAAAGAGATTGACGACTATACCCAGTATGTTGGGATTTACGGTGCCAAGGGCTTGGCTTGGATTAAAGTCAATGACCGGGCCGCCGGGCTCAGCGGACTGCAGTCGCCTATCCTTAAATTTATGCCCGAGGATGTTGTGGCTGCCATGATGGACCGCCTCGAAGCAGCAGATGGCGATATCTTATTTTTCGGCGCTGATAACCGGTCAGTGGTCAATGAATCCTTGGGTGCGCTGCGACTTAAGGTGGCGACGGACCTCGAGCAGGTTCAACCGGGGTGGGCGCCGCTCTGGGTAGTGGACTTCCCCATGTTTGAGTCTGACGAACGAGGCCGAATGTCAGCCTTACATCATCCCTTTACCGCGCCCTCGTGTTCCGCTGAGGCGCTGCAGGCTGAGCCCGCAAAAGCACTCTCGCAGGCTTATGACATGGTGCTGAACGGCAGCGAGATTGGGGGTGGATCAGTGCGGATTCATGACCAAGCGATGCAAAAAGTGGTATTTGATTTGTTAGGCATTGATGAGACCGAAGCCGAGTCTAAATTCGGCTTTCTGTTGAGCGGGTTGCGCCACGGTGCACCCCCCCATGCAGGCTTGGCTTTTGGATTGGATCGCCTGGTCATGTTGATGGTGGGGGGGCAGTCTATCCGTGATGTGATCGCTTTTCCAAAAACGCAGAGCGCGCAGTGCGTGATGACCGAAGCCCCCGGAGTGGTTTCAGAGCAGCAACTGCAAGAGCTTTCGCTGCGGTCCCGTCGGGTCGAATCCGCAGCGAGCGAGTGAGAACAGAGCATGGCTGGCCATAGCAAATGGGCGAATATCAAGCATCGCAAGGCGGCTCAGGATGCCAAGCGAGGCAAGTTATTTACCAAGCTGATTCGTGAGCTGGTGGTCGCCGCCCGCGCGGGTGGACCCGTCGCAGAGGATAATCCGCGACTGCGCGCTGCAGTTGACAAAGCATTGGGCGCGAACATGAAGCGCGACACGATCGACAGCGCCATTGCCCGAGGTGCCGGCACTAACGACGCCGATAACATGGAAGAGCTTACGTACGAGGGGTATGCCCCCGGCGGCGTTGCGGTATTGGTCGAAGTCATGACGGATAATCGTAATCGGACCGTGGGTGACGTGAGACATGCGTTTACGAAACGGGGAGGTAACTTAGGTACAGACGGTTCTGTGGCTTATCTCTTCAGCCGGTCCGGGTTGATCACTTTTGCCCCGGGCGTTGATGAGGATGCGCTCCTCGAAGTGGGGTTGGAGTCCGGGGCAGATGACGTCATCGTCGCAGAAGATGGCAGCGTCGACGTATTGACCCCTTGGGAAACTCTGACCGAGGTGAAAGATGCCTTGCTTGCTGCAGGGCTCGAGCCATTAGACGCAGAGGTGACCATGTTGCCCAGTACCGAAGTCGAACTGGATATCGATACCGCTACCAGTGTGATGGGTCTGATCGACATGCTAGAAGACCTCGATGACGTGCAGAACGTCTACTCGAACGCCAACATCTCTGAGGCGGTGCTCTCCGCTTTGTAAATGACCTTTGGTCGACAATCGGTCACACTACGCTCTGCCTCTGTGGACGGCGGATTGCCACCATGACAGTTATTCTGGGTATCGACCCTGGATCGCGTAAAACCGGTTTTGGTCTTATCAGCGTTAATCGGAATAAGCCTCGCTATGTGTCGAGTGGCACGATTCATTTGCCCAGCAAGGAACCGCTGAGCGTGCGATTGAAAGTGCTGTTTGAATCCTTAACTGAGGTGATCGACACCTACCAACCTCAGGTGGCGTCTATCGAGCGTGTTTTCGTTGCTAAGAGTGCTGATTCAGCGCTGAAGCTAGGGCAGGCGAGAGGCGCCGCGATGGTGGCTTGTGTGATGAAGGATCTCGTCGTTTATGAATACGCGGCCCGGCAGATTAAGCAGTCGGTGGTCGGTACGGGCGCGGCCAGCAAGCAGCAGGTGCAGCATATGGTGACGGCTTTGCTGGCCTTGTCGGCTGAGCCTAAAGAGGACGCGGCCGATGGGTTAGCAGCGGCATTGTGCCATTGTCAGGTAGATGGGCTGGCTAGCGCGCTAGCATCCAGTGGCTTCAGAGCGGGGCGGTTGAGGTAAGGTGGTCTCATGATTGGTCAGATACGCGGCAAGTTGATTGGACGGCAAGCACCAGAGATTCTGGTGGAGGTGGGCGGCATTGGTTATGAAATACAGGTCCCGATGACAACGCTATACCAGTTGCCTGAAATAGGCCAAGAGGTCACGTTATTGACTCATTTTGTGGTGCGCGAGGATGCGCAGCAACTTTTTGGTTTTATCGGTGCAGCAGATCGGCGCTTATTCAGAGCGCTGATTAAAGTCAGTGGCGTTGGCCCGCGCCTCGCTCTAACTCTGTTATCAGGGATGGATGCGCCAGAGTTTGCGCGTTGTATGCAGCGCGATGATGTGACGGCACTCGTCGCCTTGCCCGGTGTCGGCCGAAAAACGGCAGAGCGTTTATTGGTCGAGATGAAGGACAAAGCCGGCGATTGGCTGGACGAATTATCTCCCGAGGCCGCATCCGGCAGCGAGCCAGGGCGACCCTTGGTAACCGATCAGCGAGCAGAAGCGGAGCAAGCATTAGTCGCGTTGGGGTACAAGTTGCCAGAGGCGGCAAAGCTCGTCGCCAGCATTGATGCCCCCGATGACATGACCAGTGAGCAATTAATCCGATTGGCGCTACGCTATGCGGGCGGTGGGAAGTGATAACGTGCTGGCCCTGTGAGGTGCAGAGATGATTGAAACAGATCGATTGGTGGCGCCCGACCCCTCAGATGGCCGCGAGGAGGCTGTTGATCGTGCGATTAGGCCACGCCGCCTTGACGATTATATTGGCCAAACAGCGGTGCGTGAGCAGATGGAGATTTTTCTTTCTGCCGCGCGAGGGCGCGGAGAGCCGCTGGACCACACGCTGATTTTTGGACCACCTGGGTTGGGCAAGACGACTTTGGCCAGCATTATTGCGGAGGAAATGGGCGTTCAGTTGAAAACGACGAGTGGGCCTATTCTAGAAAAGGCGGGTGACATCGCGGCGCTGATGACCAACTTAGAGCCGGGCGACGTGCTCTTTATCGACGAGATCCACCGTTTGAGCCCCCATGTCGAGGAGATCTTGTACCCGGCCATGGAAGACTACCAGCTCGATATCATGATCGGCGAGGGGCCTGCGGCGCGGTCGATCAAGCTCGATTTGCCGCCGTTTACCCTAGTTGGGGCGACCACTCGAGCTGGACTGCTCACGTCACCCCTGAGGGACCGGTTCGGTATTGTTCAACGTCTGGAGTTCTACGATGCCGCTGAGTTGACCGAAATTGTCAGCCGCTCGGCGGGCATCTTGGAAATTCCCACCGACAGCCCGGGCGCGGCAGCCATTGCACGACGCTCGCGCGGCACGCCACGCATTGCTAATCGACTTTTGCGCCGGGTGCGCGATTTTGCAGAGGTCAAAGGGGACGGCACCGTGAGCGGCGATACTGCCGAGGCGGCGTTAGACTTATTGAATGTTGATGCTGAGGGTTTTGATCACTTAGATCGCCGTTTATTGCTGACCTTAATCGAAAAATTTGATGGTGGCCCAGTGGGCGTGGACAGTCTGGCGGCGGCGCTATCAGAAGAACGAGGTACGATTGAGGATGTGCTTGAACCGTTTCTAATACAGCAAGGCTTTATTCTCCGGACACCCAGAGGCCGAATGGCGACTCGACATGCGTATGCGCATTTCGGATTGCCTTTTCAAGGCTCGGCGGCTGAGCATGCGGGGCTGGATTTGGATCAGTTACGGTAATGTCGGAATTTTCTCTGCCGATCAGAGTCTATATTGAGGATACGGATGCCGGAGGGATCGTCTACTACGTCAACTACCTTAAGTATTTTGAGCGGGCAAGAACCGAGTTCATGCGAACGTTAGGGGTGGATCGAGCGGCCATTTCAGACAATGGGTGGATGTTTGTCGTGTCTAAGATGTCGCTGGATTATCGTCAGCCCGCCCGGCTCGATGATGCGCTCTCAGTGACACTGGTCGCTCAGCATGTCGGCGCCGCGACGATTGATTTTGATCAGACGGTCCGCAGAGATCACACGCTGTTAGTAGAGGGTAGTGTACAAATTGCGTGCGTCGACCGGGAGACCGGTCGCCCGAAAAGATTGGAGGATGAGTTGCGGGCGCAACTCATTAAGGCAACTCAACAACAGAAGGTGACAGGGTGACACAAGAACTTAGCTTAATAGAGCTCATCCTTGATGCCAGCATCCTCGTACAGATAGTGATGCTGATTTTAGTGCTGGCGTCTGTGTCGTCATGGTTTTTAATCATTCAGCGCGTCATGCTGATGCGTCGCACTGATGATGAGCTGTTCTTATTTGAGGAGCAATTTTGGTCGGGCATTGACCTTGCCCAGCTATACCGAGAGGGCAATCAGGCCGTTGCTGATGGACAATTGCCAACGGGTGTCGAGAGTCTTTTCAGAGCCGGTTTTAAAGAGTTTTCGCGCTTGTCTCAACAGGAACATATGGATGCTGACGCGATACTGGAGGGTTCGCGCCGCGCCATGCGCGTCGCCTTGATGCGAGAGACCGATCGCATTGAGCAGCATCTGCCGTTTTTAGCCTCTGTGGGATCTACCAGTCCTTACATTGGTTTGCTCGGCACGGTGTGGGGGATCATGAATTCGTTTCGAGGGTTAGCGAATGCGACTCAAGCAACGCTGGCCACCGTTGCTCCGGGGATTTCGGAGGCGTTAATTGCCACGGCAATGGGGCTGTTTGCTGCGATACCGGCTGTCCTTGCCTATAACCGGTTGGCGGCCCGCAGCGACGCGTTACTCAGCCGATACGAGGCCTTTGTGGATGAGTTTTCGGGCATTTTACAGCGCCAGACCTACACGGTGAAGGCGCATAAGTCAGAGGACAGTTAACGTGCGAAGGCGGCGCATGCTGGCTGAAATTAATGTCGTGCCTTACATCGACGTGATGCTGGTCTTGCTTGTCATTTTTATGGTGACCGCACCCATGCTGATGCAAGGGGTTGAGGTAGATCTTCCCGATGCCGTCGCGGCCCCGGTTGATAATCAGGATGCTGAGCCGTTAATTGTGTCGATTAATGATCGAGGCCAATTATTTTTAAATCTAGGCGTCGACGAAAAACAGTCTCTGGCACTCACGACCATTCAACAACGAGTCGGAGCGGTATTGCGACGAACGCCCGAAAAACCCGTATTGATCTGGGGTGACAAGACGGTCCCCTATGGGCAGGTGGTCGTGGTGATGACGGCATTGCAAGCAGCCGGCGCACCGTCGGTTGGTTTGGTCACTGAGAACCCAGCAGTCGACTGATGATATCGGATCGATGGCTCTTCTCCGGACTGCCCGCTCTCCTGACCATCGGCATACATGTGGGCATTGTGTTGGTGCTTGGGTTTCGCTGGGCCGGGCCGACGCAAGTCATCGCGGCCGCCCCAACCGCCCAAGCCGTTCAGGCAGTGTTGGTGAGTGCAGACAGTTTGGCGCCAAAACCGACACCGAAACCACCGCTTAAGCCTAAGCCCAAGCCAAAACAGAAACCGACGCCACAGGTGGATCCTACCCCAGCACCACCACAGGAGGTCCCGCCGCCCGCAGAAGTAGAGCCGATGCCAGAGGTCAAAGACGCCGCACCCGAGTCGGATGCGACTCAGCTAGCAGCAATGGCTAGGGAAGAGCTGGCCAATATGACGACATCGGAGTTGTCGGGGTCAGAGTCTACCAATTTGCAGGATGCCGTTGCCGCGACGATCCAACGAGCCGTGATTAACCGTTGGACTAGGCCGCCCAGTGCGCGCAACGGCATGGTGTCAGTGCTTTCGATACAATTGGTGCCAACCGGGGAGGTCGTCGGGGTCGGTGTGTTGACGACTAGCGGCGATGCTGCCTTTGATAGAAGCGCGATCAGTGCGGTCGAGCGGGTAGGCAAATTTCCAGAGATTGCGCAGCTGGATAGTCGAGTATTCGAAACCACGTTTCGGCGCTTCCAGCTAATTTTCAGACCAGAGGATTTGAGGTACTAACCGTGTGGATAAGACGAGCAAGCCTATTAGCCCTGCTATTTTTTGCATCGAGCCTTCGGGCTGAGTTGCAGATTGAAATCAATCAGGGCCTCGATAATCCAACACCCATTGCGGTGGTGCCTTTCGGTTGGCAAGGATTGGGGGCAGCCCCTGAAGACGTTGCGCAAATTGTTGATTCAGATTTAGTGCGGAGCGGGCAATTTGCGCCGGTAAGCCGCCGCGATATGCTCAGTTATCCAACACGAGAGACAGAAATGTACTTTCGTGATTGGCGCGCGATCTCTGCGGAGTATGTACTGATAGGGCAGGTCACGCTGGGGACACAGATACGAATCGATTTTCAACTTTTCGATACGACGCGGCAGCTGGCGATCGATTCAGGGACGGTGACGGGGCCGGTAACCGAACTGCGCATGCTGTCGCATCGCGTCTCTGACGCAGTCTATGAAAGGCTTACCGGTATTTCGGGTGCCTTTGCAACCCGCCTGCTGTACGTGTCAGTCATGCGCAATCCTAATGCTAAAGACTTTTACCGTCTGACATTGGCTGACTCTGACGGCCAGCGGCCCATCGTATTACTCGAAGGTCGTGACCCGATTCTATCGCCAACATGGTCGCCCGATGGGCAAGAGGTAGCCTATGTCTCGTTTGAAACGTCACGGCCAGCGATCTATCGTCAAAATTTGCGCACCGGCGCACGAGAACAATTGACCAACTTTCAAGGTCTCAATAATTCGCCCGCTTGGTCGCCCGACGGCAACACCATGGCCTTGGTTTTATCTAAAGATGGCAACCCTGATATTTATCTTTTAAACCTGACCAGTCGTGCGTTAACGCGGTTAACACGGCATTTTGCGATTGATACCGAGCCGACTTGGATGCCGGACGGGAAGTCATTGTTGTTTACGTCTGATCGGGGTGGGCGCCCACAGATTTATCGCTACGATTTGCGCACGAAGAAGATTCAGCGCATTACCTTTGAAGGGGCGTTCAACGCCCGCGCTCGCGTCGCTCAGGATGGTCGTAATGTGGCGCTCGTGCACCAACGTGATGGGCGATACCACATTGCGGTGCTTGATTTAGTGACCGACAGACTGACAGTGCTGACCGAGACTAGCCTCGATGAGAGTCCTAGCATTGCGCCTAATGGTTCGGTTGTGCTCTACGCGACAAAGCGCGGACAGGACAGTATCCTGGCTGCGGTGGCCGTCGATGGCGGGGTGCGGTTCAGTTTGCCGGCTCGCGAGGGTAGCGTTCAGGAGCCGGCCTGGTCCCCCTACGTGACCCCGTAAAAGGTGGCATTTTTTTTATAATCTGAGCGAGAAAATGTCGTCGTTATGCGCTACATTAACGGCAACATAACTCTGGGCCATTAGGGGAGACAGTAAGCCATGATAAAACCAACGCTTTACGCCAAGTGGATTAGCCTCGTTTTTGCAGCATTCGTTCTGGCAGCATGCTCTAGCAACGATACTAAGGAAGCCGAAGCCGCCGCTGCCGCCGCTGAGGAGCAGGCTGCTCAGGAGGCCGCAGCTCAGGAAGCTGAGCAGCAGGCCCAAGTGGAGGCACAGCAGGGTCGAGAAGCCGCCGCCGCCGATGTGGGTACGGTGTTTTATTTTGAGTTTGATAGTTCTTCGCTAACGGAGGATGCGCGCGCACAAGTCGACGCTCATATTCAAGCACTGTTGGGTAACAACGACAGTGTTCGTCTTGAGGGACATACCGACGAGAGAGGCACGCGGGAATATAATTTAGCGCTCGGTGAGCGGCGTGCTAACGCAGTTCGCGACTACATGGTGGCTAATGGCCTACCGAGTTATCGAGTCGAGACGATCAGTTACGGCGAAGAAAACCCCGTGGCTTATGGTTCTGGTGAGACCAATTGGCAGCAGAACCGACGCGTTGAACTCAAATAGTTGAGGATGATGCAGTGACAGGGGTATCCCGTAAGCCGGCGTTATTCGCCGGCTTTTTGTTAGTAACGGCTGCGCTGATAACGTCGGCGCAGGACTACGTCGATGTGGAGGCTGAGCGGCGGGCAGAGGACGCTACGCGCAATGGTGCTGTGGTAACGCCTGTTGCGCCAGTGATTGCAGAGCCTGCGGGCTCGACTTACTCCGGTATTCGACCTTACTCTGGGATGACAACGGTGGCGCAGGTGCCCTCAGACGTGACTGTGTCACCTATCACTGGCGATGATTCGGGCAGTATGGTGTTGCGTGTGCAGCAGCTTGAAGCCGATGTCAGGCGGTTGAATGGTCAATTGGAAGAGGCGTTAGAGGCTCTGCGATTGCTAGAGGCACAAACGCTGGAGCGTTACGTCGATATCGATCGTCGTCTTGCTACGGGAAATGGTGCCGGGGGCAGCACGGGCAGTAGCGCCGAGGCGGGTTTATTGGGCGGTGCGCTCTCGCAAACCAATGGCTCGCAAGCAACGATGCAGTCTTCTAGCGCGTCGCCCGCTGTCGACGCGGAAGCAGGAGAAGAGGCCGCTTATCGTGCTGCTTACGAATTGGTTCGACTGAAGCAGTTTGACGATGCCGTGGTCGCATTTGAGGGCTTTTTAGCCGAGTTTCCCTTTGGACGTTATGCCCCTAACGCACATTACTGGATGGGGGAGCTTTATTTGGTGATCACGCCGCCAGACCCCGAACTGGCTCGTCAGAACTTTAAATTACTACTGGATCAATACCCTGCAGACGCCAAGGTGCCTGATGCGCTGTACAAATTAGGCCGGGTACAGTTCATCAAAGGCAATCGACAACGCTCGCGTGAATATTTAGACGAGGTGATACGAGAGTACCCCTCACATGCTGCGGCGCAGCTGGCTCGACAGTTTTTGTTGGAGAACTTTTAGGGGTCGTCACCCGAAGCCACTATGCAACTGCGTATCACAGAGATTTTTCACTCCTTACAAGGTGAGGCGCGATCGGTAGGACTGCCGACGGTATTTGTCCGCTTAACCGGGTGTCCGCTGCGTTGCCAATACTGTGACACCGCCTATGCTTTTTCAGGTGGTGAACTGATGACGATGGATGCCATTCTTAGCAAAATTGAGACGTTCGCGTGTCGTCGTATTTGTGTCACCGGTGGCGAGCCCCTTGCGCAGCCGGGGTGTCTCGCTTTATTGGATCAACTCTGCGATCTTGGATTTGATGTCTCGCTAGAAACTAGCGGCGCCTTGAGTATCGCCGAGGTGAATCAAGCGGTAAGCCGGGTCGTTGATATCAAGACGCCTGATTCGGGGGAAGTGCATCGTAACGATTGGTCCAACTTGGATCATTTGACGCCTAATGATCAAATCAAGTTTGTGCTGTGCAGTCGTCAAGACTACGACTGGGCGAGAATGCGGATTGATGAAAGTCGGCTGACTGAACGGGTTTCTGATGTGCTGTTTTCGCCTAGCTTTGAGCAACTCGAAGCCGCGGTACTTGCAGACTGGATGCTAGTGGACAGGGTGCCTGCTCGGCTGCAAATACAGCTTCACAAACTGCTATGGCAGGATGCTCCGGGACACTAAAGGGAGCGCAACACATGAGACGCAGAGGGTTGGAGCCGTGAATAAGGCGATCGTACTGACATCTGGTGGGCTGGACTCAGCCACTGTCTTGGCCGTCGCCCATGCGGCGGGAAAGGATTGCTTTAGCTTAACGATCGATTATGGGCAGCGTCATCGGTCTGAGCTGGCCGCGGCTGAGCGCGTCGCGGCGCAATACACAGATGTCGAGCACCGCGTCGTCACGTTGGATCTTTCTTTTTTGAGTGGTTCTGCCCTCACCGATGCCTCGGTCGCGGTGCCAACAACCCCCTCGACGGGTATTCCGGTGACCTATGTGCCGGCTAGAAACACGATTTTTCTCTCGCTAGCGCTAGCGTGGGCCGAAGTGCTCGCTGCGGATGAACTGTATATCGGCGCAAATGCAGTGGATTATTCTGGTTATCCTGATTGTCGACCTGAGTTTATTGCGGCGTTTAGTACGATGTCGTCGCTGGCGACCAAAGCGGGTGTAGAGGGTTATCCGATACGAGTGGAAGCGCCGATTATCGATATGAGTAAAGCAGACATTATTCGGTTAGGCATGCGACTCGGTGTCGATTATGCGCTGACCGTATCTTGTTATCAGGCGGATTCGCTGGGTCGTGCCTGCGGTGTCTGTGATAGCTGCCGACTGAGACGGGACGGTTTTGCCGCTGCGGGGGTGCAAGACCCCACGCATTACATCGATTCACCCACCGCTTAAAGCGTATCGCTTATTTCATGATCTTGAGACGATAGCGCGATACAAAATCGGCTGGGTAGCGCGTTTGTCTTTGATTTCTCGTTTCGTCTTGTGGGCTGGGATGGGAGGGCCATTAGCCATTGAAGCGGTGTTGGCGGCGAACGGAGGGGGGGTAACAGGGTTACATGCCCAATTACCGGGGTTTTGACGGGTAAAGGACTTGAATTTTTATCCGGGAGCGTTAGCATACGCGCCTTGCCTGTTTTGGGCCGTTAGCTCAGTTGGTAGAGCAG
>Ga0233438_10001740_pt1 | contig 22998 bp, 30 predicted proteins | sample SI_123_September_FD_182720 | JGI IMG/M metagenome (GOLD analysis project Ga0233438, IMG submission 182720) | Seawater microbial communities from Saanich Inlet, British Columbia, Canada - SI_123_September2016_10_MG | ecosystem: Environmental > Aquatic > Marine > Inlet | place: Canada: British...
TTATGAGTATTCTGGAGAATAGTACAACATAAGTATGGCAAAGTATATATCAGGTCGTTCTAAATTAACACCACAAACTGGATTAAGTTCTGATAGATATCGTTATCTTTCTGTAAGTGAATCCGAACCAAACTTAGGGGATCCTTTAATTGGTCCATCTGCTTATCTTGACAATCTTCCACCACCAGGAAATCAATATATTGTTATAGGTGTTGATGGATATCCGGGAGAAAGATATTGGATTCCAAATCAAGGAGGTATTATTCCTGGTAGTATTACTATTTTTGATGAGGGAAATCAGGTTGGAGGATTAAGTAGTACTACACAATTAGATTTTGTTGGTAATTCTGTAGTTGCAGAAGGTTTAGGTGGAATTAATCCGGGATTTGCAGTTACTATTACAGTTGCACCTCCAGGAAATGATACTGAGGTTTTATTTAAAACTTCATCAGGCACTCCTCATGGAGACTTTGCAACAGATAGTAGATTTACATTTGATAATGGATTATTTGCTGCAGGAGATAGAATTACCGTAGGAACTGGTGGAACAGTCATTACAACGACTGGTATTGGTTCGGTTGGTATCAGAACCGCAAACCCGACACAAGAACTTCATTTAGATGGTGATTTTAGAATCACAGGAACAATCTATGATACTACTAATCAACCAGGAGGACAAGGAAATTTAATAGTCAAGGGTGAATCTGGTCTTGTATGGGTTACACCAAATTCAGTTATTTCTGGTGCCGGTGGAACTATAGGACAAGTTCAGTTTCATAATACTGCCGGTCTTGTAGATGGTGCAGATAATTTTTATTATGATTTTAATAATAATCGTGTTGGTATAGGAAGTACAATTCCAACACAACTATTAGATGTTCTTGGAGTATCTACATTTAGTGGTGGAGTATTTGTCGATAATCTAACTGTTAGTGGAGTATCCACTTTTACAGGACTTGTTGATGCAAATGGTGGTATAGATGCAACTACTTTAAATGTATCAGGTCTTTCTACATTTGGTAGTAATGTAGACATTAATGCTTCGGTTGATATATCCACAAATTTGGATGTTGATGGAACAACAGACCTTGATGTTCTCAATGTTTCCGATACTGCAAAATTTACAAAAAATACTGATAACACATTAGGTAATACAAATACCGGTGCTGTTCAGGTTGATGGTGGTGTTGGTATTGATAAGAATCTTACCGTTGGTCAGACAATACAAGCAACTAATCTCAATATTACTGGTGTTGGAACTATAGCACAATTGGATTTGGAGACAGGAGAGTTTGAGAATATTGTTGTAACAGGAGTTTCTACTCTCGGTAATGTTGTAGTAGATGGGAATACTGTATCTACAAAATCTGGAGCAGGAAACCTAATTATTGACTCTGATGGAGCATCAAGTTTAGTTGTCAAAGATTTTATATTATTGCAAAAAGATACAGAATCTACCGGAACGGACTCTGGTGCTCTTCAGGTTGATGGTGGTATTGGAGTAAACAAAAGTGTTAATATTGGTCTGGAATTAAATGTAGGTGGTGCAGTATCATTTACTGGACCTTCTGTTGGTGTTGCAGTTACTCTTGCTGCTGCTGGTGGTATTACAACGACGGGTGGAGATTTATATGTCGGTGGAGATTTATATGTTGGTGATGATATAACTTTTGATTCTTTAACAGCAAGAACTGGTACATTTACCGAATCATTAGATGTCCAAGGAATTACAACAACTGATACCTTAAGAGTAGGAACTAATCCAACAGTTAGTATCGATGCAATACTTGATGAAGATAATTTAGTATCTGATAGTGATACTGCTCTTGCGACACAACAGTCCATTAAAAAATATGTTGATGATCAAGTTACGGCACAAGATTTAGACTTTGCAGGAGATGATGGAACTGGTTCTGTTGACCTTGATAGTCAAACATTTACGATTGCCGGAACCACAAACGAAATAGAAACTTCTGGAGCAAATCAAACACTTACGATTGGATTGCCTGATAATGTTACTGTTACTGGAAATCTTACAGTAAATGGTAATACTGATTTAGGAGATGCTAATTCTGATACCGTAACATTTAATGCAAGAGTTAATAGTAATATACTTCCATCAACAAATGGAACATTAGATTTAGGTGGAACAAGTCTTAAGTGGAATAATGTTTATGCAAATAATTTTGAAGGAGCCGTTACTGGTAATGCCGATAGTGCCACTAAAATATCGACTGGAAATACAAATACAAATTCATCTCACTTCTTAACTTTTGTTGATAGTAATAATTCACCTAGGGATAATGAATTATTATACACTAACTCTGGAATTGTTTATAATCCTTCTACTGGTAATCTTGGAATAGGAATTACAGATCCAGTATCCGAGTTGGATGTTAATGGTCCCATCATATCAAGAAGTGGTGCTCTTGTATTTTCTTCAAGTTTAATTAGTGGATCTGTAGATCCTATAACTGCAACTAATGTAGACCATATTTGGAACAATGATGCAAATCCTCCTAATTCTTATGGTCTTACGGGAACATATCATTTTGTTAATGATTCAACATATAAAGCAACTGGGAATTCTGCCTTAAGAGCAGGTGGATTTTTTAATATGGATGATACCGGAACCGCATCCCAAAGAGTTCAAGTAACTGGTGGTGCTTATATTTCCGGTAATCTTGGAGTTGGTGTTACTAATCCATCACAAAAAATTCAGGTTGCCGGAAATGTAGTCCCTTCTGTAACAAACACGCATGATTTAGGAACTTCAAGTCTTAAGTGGGATAAGGTTTATGCAAATAATTTTGAAGGAGCCGTTACTGGTAATGCCGATAGTGCAACAAAATTAGAAACACCTAGAACATTTACTTTAGGTGAAGGTAGCACTGATGATATCATTGCTGTCGGAAAAACCTTTGATGGAACTCAAAACGTAGGATTTGCACTTACATTAAAAAACGTTGGTCCTGGTTTAGGTGACTATGGTGATACTACAGGAAAGAAATTTACTAATTTTAATCTTGATAGTAAAGGAAGAGTTACTGGTATAAACACTGTTAGTATTGTATTCAGTGATGCTAATGTTGCTACTGCAGATTCTTTAACGGACTCAAGAAATATAGCAGCAACAGGAGATATTGCCTGGGATGTTGACTTTAAGGGTCATGAAGATGTAACTGCTGAGGCAACATTAGCATCTGTTATTACCGCTGGAACTGTTGGTTCTTCTACTCAAGTAGGTGTCGTTACTTTTGATGCTAAAGGAAGACTAACTGCTGCATCAAATATTGGTATAGATTTCGGAAATGCTAATGTTGCTACTGCAGATTCTTTAACGGACTCAAGAAATATAGCAGCAACAGGAGATATTGCGTGGAATGTTGACTTTAAGGGTCATGAAGATGTAACTGCTGAGGCAACATTAGCATCTGTTATTACCGCTGGAACTGTTGGTTCTTCTACTCAAGTAGGTGTCGTTACTTTTGATGCTAAAGGAAGACTAACTGCTGCATCAAATATAGGAATTAATTTTAGTACGGCCACAGTAGCACAATCGGATAAAATAAAAGTTACGCAAGGAGATACTGACGCAACTCATTATCTGACATTTGTTTCTAATGATCCTAATGGAAATTATGAGGACTTATATGGTGATAATGATTTATCTTATAATCCAAGTGATAATTCTGTTAAAATGGTTCGATATAAGGGAAATCCTTATGATTGTGTTCCTGCATACAGTAATACTGATTATGACTCTATTTTTTGGGACACAACCGAATCTGCAATAAGATTAAAAACTAGTACAACTGATACTACGATAGGAATGGCGTTCCCTGCATTCAAAGTGAATGTAAATCCTGGTGGAAAATTTAAAATTACTCTTCAAATTAAGTCTGATACAACTTCCTCTGATGGTGTTTATATTAGGGCATATGAATATGATTCAGAACTCCCGACTGGAAAAACGCATGTATCAAATAGTGCAACTAATTCTGTAGTACAAGAAGATACTCGAAGAAATGCTACAGTTTCATATGAGAACCAACCTGGAAATACTGATTGGCAGACAATTAATTTTGATTACACACCTACTTCCAGTGCAGTTTGGACATCTATTGTTGTACTAAACTGGTCTGGATTAGGTACAAATGCTCTCTGGGTCAGGGATTTAAAAAGAGAAACTATTATTAGTGAAATCACTAACATTGGTCTTGCTGCAAATCTTGATGGTGGTGCAGCAGGAAGTTTACCATATCAATCAGCAACAGACACAACAACATTTTTAGCAGAACCTAATGCGAATGATAAAATTCTTTCATATAATAATTCAACAAATGCTCCTATATGGATAAATGAATCTAGTATTGAAACAACTCAAGCCGCTGCTGCACAATCGACTGCTAATAGTGCTGCATCTGCTGCCTCTGCTGCACAATCGACTGCTAATAGTGCTGCATCTGCTGCCTCTGCTGCACAATCGACTGCTAATAGTGCTGCATCTGCTGCCGCTACTGCTAATGCTACTGCTAATGCTGCTGCTAATTATGCAAGAGCAACAAATATAACCAGAGTAGTTAGCACCAGTGGGACTTGGGTGGATACTCAGACTTCTGTTACTATCAACAAAAAGAGTTCTTCTACTGCAATATACATAACGATTGAGGACGCAATGTATGCAGGATCACTAGGTGGTCATAGATTATTAAGGGGAACTACAGCTCTTGTACAATTGACCGGAAATTCATTTGGAAAATCTGGTAGTACTGCGTGGTATGGAAGACAATCGATTACTTATGTTGATAATACATCATCTACCGGAAATATTACTTATAAGACTCAATTTAGAAGATCAGCAAGCACAGATAGTGTTGGAGTTAATAATAACAATTCATCCAACGTCACTAATACCAGATGCACTGCTGTAGCAATTGAAATTTAAAATTATTAAATAAATATTAGTAAATTAATTAGTTAAAATGTATCATCATATTGATTCTGCACTTTTTGAGTTAGTTCCGAGAGCAGAATGGGTTTTTAGAGGAGATTTGTATTCAGGGATAGAATGGCATAATATGCATGGGCATGAAATACCGACTGAAGCAGAAGTTCTTGCTAAACTAGAAGAAATAAGAAATTATGAACCCATGAGACTTTTGAGAGAAGAAAGAAATAAAAAAATTGCCACAACAGATTGGAAAGCAGCACCGGATGTTGTAATGTCACAAGAATGGATAGATTATAGACAAGCACTTCGTGATTTGCCTGCTACAGCAACACCAATATTAGATGATAATTACGAATTAGATATGGCATCTATTATTTGGCCGACAGAACCAACTTCATGAAGACTTAAATAAATATAGAAAAATATCGAAAGTCACTGTCCTGATTGGCACACTTGACACCAGCACTCAGATGCCTTATAATAACAAGGTAAGCAACCAAGGCAAGATGCAAGACGAGTTTCTCACACGATGTGTTGTAGACCCTACCAAACGCACATTCTACATCTATTCTAGTGAAGGAGACACCAAAGAAATTGTTTGTGATACTGTAGACCAGTTCATGAATGTTCTTGAGGTCATTCGTAATAATTGCCCTGAAGATGCTTTGGTTTATGCAGAACCACTGGAGGTGTAAATGGAAGTTTTTACTCTGAAAGAATGGGAAGACAATTTTGATGATCTTATGGAGAGAGTTGAAAACGGTGAAACCATAGGTATTGTAAGAGAAGATGGTAAGGCAGCAGTCATGATGCCTGCAGATGATGAACTAATACGAATACACACTGAGAACAATAACGAAGCTCAGTAGTTCATCATCTGCTCGTGAGACTTGGTAGTCAGGGGAGTTTTATAAACTCTTTCCTTGCCCGTTTGGCCCTCTGGTGAAGGCGATCTGCTCATAACAGATAGAAGGTCGGATCGTAACCGACAACGGGCATTAGGAACTTGAGACGTTCCAATCAAGGTGCTCATCGGTTCGGATATACCGAAACCCTGTTGGTGAGGATAAACCCCCTTGAATATTCACAACGGAAATTGTGTCTTACTCCATTGCAAACTGTCAGTATACTGGGTGTAACGCCCACATAGCATACGGATAAGTGTAATGTCTTGCCCGTGTAGTCCAATTGGCAGTAGACACGAAACTTAAAATTTCGACAGTATCGGTTCGAGTCCGATCACGGGTATTAAAAGGGGAAGGAGTTAGCCCCACTAGATGTAAAGTCACTCTGCGAGAAATGAAGATTATATGATAGGGTTTTCTTTGGTGAGTGAATAACATGAGGTTCCTGGTGGTGCGGGAACCTCTTTTTTATGAAAATAAATAAAAGAAAGAATAATATTATTATGTCTTATACAGTAACCACAAAGAATTGTTGGTATAATGACTATAGGATGATAGTCAAAATGTTCTTCTTAAATGATGTCCCATTTACGTTTGATGATTTACCTGTGGGATATCTTTATGATCGGGAAATAGTAAGAGAGGCATATAGTAACAAAGATTATTCGGTAGAAGATATTTACAAGGGTTCTAATTATTTGATATTAGAAAATTGTCATCCTTGCTTTGATGATATCGAAATATTAAACCCTGAAAACTTACCAGAAGAGATACAAAATTTTTATAATGGAGAAGAAGATTTACTGAGATAAATAAGTCATAGAAATAGCATAGACGCAGTAATACAATGCCATTGAATAAACTAGATTCTATTATTAAGAACACTGAAGGTCGTATATTATATGTAAGTCCATCAGATTTGGATTCGACTGATAGTATTGCTAATCAAGGAAACTCACTTGCTCGTCCGTTTAAGACAATTCAGAGAGCATTAATTGAGTCTGCGAGATTTTCATATGTAAAGGGTAATAATAACGACGAGACAGAGAAAACTACAATTCTCTTGATGCCTGGTAATCATGTAGTTGATAATCGTCCAGGTTATTCTATTAATAGTGGAGGAACGACCACACCTCCAAATGCAAGTTTTGATTTAACATTAGACACTAATTTTGACTTAACTCAAAAAGATAATGATCTTTACAAGTTTAATAGTGTATATGGTGGTGTAATTGTTCCTCGTGGAACTTCAATTGTTGGTCTTGACTTAAGAAAGACCAAGATACGCCCTCTTTATGTTCCGAATCCAACTGATGATGATGTTCTAAATTCGGCAATCTTTAGAATTACTGGAGCATGTTATCTCTGGCAGTTCTCTATTTTTGATGGAGATGAATTTGGAACAGTTTACACACAACCAGATAATTTTGAACTTAAATCAAGTCCAACATTTTCACACCATAAACTTACGGTATTTGAATATGCCGATGGTGTAAATGATGTCGGCACTCAAGGTGTAACAGACCTTGCGATGTATTATGCAAAACTATCAAAAGCATATAGTGCCGGATCAGGTCGAGAAGTTGATCCTTTAGATAGATTTGATGTAAATAAAGAAGGGTTTACTTCAGTAAGACCAGAGTTTGAGATTGTTGGTGCATTTGCAGCAGATCCTATTACAATCACATCAATTATATCAGGTGATGGTGCAACACCAACAAGAAGAATTACTGTTACAACACAAGGTCCTCATGGATTAGATAGAGGAACACCAATTCGTATTGAAGGTATAGTAGGTGGTAATAATGCTCCTTATAATATTTCAACCAAAGTCATAGATGTTGATAATACTAGTGATAATATCTTTTTCTATACTATATCATCTAATAATTTTGCACTTGTTAATCCTTCACCAACACTAAACGGAGCAACAGTTACAATTGAAACTGATACTGTTTCTGGTGCTTCTCCTTACATCTTTAATATCTCCATGCGTTCTGTATGGGGTATGAATGGGATGCATACTGATGGATCTAAGGCAACTGGATTCCGTAGTATGGTTGTGGCTCAATTTACTGGGGTCAGTCTTCAAAAAGATGATAGAGCATTTGTAAAGTATATTCCATCATCTAGAGAATATAGAAATGATTTTTATTCTTCAGGAACAACACAAACTGCTTCAACTTTATCTTCACAATCTTCATCTAGTGGAACTGTATACCATTTAGATTCTGAGGCAGTTTATAGAAAAGGATGGGAACAAACTCATATTAAGATTACGAATGATGCAATTGTTCAGATTGTTTCTGTGTTTGCGATTGGATATAACAAGCACTTTGAGGCACAGAGTGGTGGAGATGCCTCTGTAACCAACTCAAACTCTAACTTTGGTCAATTATCACTAATCTCTGAAGGATTCAAGAAAGAAGCATTCGAGAAAGATAATAAGGCATTTATTACTCATATTATTCCACCAAGAACAATTGATTCTACTGAAGAAGATATTGATTGGTTGACTCTTGATAAGGACGTAGCAAATACTTTAACTAAACTATATCTTTTTGGATTTAATAATGAAGATGTAAAACCACCAATTCTAACACAAGGATATCGTGTTGGTGCAAAGGTAAACGATAAACTTTATCTTGGAACTGATTCTGCTGATATTGTGATGCCGGATGGTTCTTCATCATTTAGGGAATATCCGGTAACTTCTGGACCTTCATCAAATGCATTTACGATAGGAACTCATAATTTAACAACAGGTGAAAAGGTTATCATTATCAGTGATGATGGAGACCTACCAGAAAATTTAAGAACCAACACAGTTTATTATGCAATTGTCAATAATACAACTGTTAAACTTGCAGCATCAAAAGCAGAAGCAGATTCTGATGAACCAATTACAGTATATCGTGGAACAAATCTAAAAATTCTTACGAGAGTTTCTGATAAACAAGCTGGTGATGCTGGTCATCCAGTTCAGTATGATAAACAAGACCTATCAAATCCTACTGGACTAAATCAATGGTATATTACTGTATCTAATAATGATATAAAGGATGCACTTTCTGGAACTGGTGCATCAGAACCAACTATTATCAAAAGAATTGCAGATAATAGAAGTTTAGATGAGAAGATTTATAAACTTAGGGTTGTAGTTCCAAGTCAACTTGGAAATGCAAAGACACCAGAAGCAGGATTTGTTATTCAAGAATCCAGCACAACTGGGTATGTAGGAACTGATGATACGAATAGATCTACTATCGATTCCACTAATTACAATTGGAATCGCAATCCAAGATTTATTAGCACCTGTTCTTTCTCATCACCAACAGTCACTGTTGTTACAGAACTTCCTCACAATTTAAAAGTTGGTGATTCAGTCACTATTAAAAATGTAACTGATTCCACAAACACGACTGGATTAATTGATAAGGGATATAATGGAACATATAATGTCGATAGTGTTTCTGCAACAAATGATTTAGAATTCACATATACAATTGGTCTTGGAAAGACAGTAGGATCATTTACAAATAATGTAAATGACAGAACAACATCACTTCCAAGATTTGAGAGAACTGACCTACAGTCAAATCTTTATGTTTATAGGAACGAGATAATCTCTGAATATAGTGATGGAGATTCGAATGGTGTGTATCACATTTACACACTGAATTCTAATAATGCTATTCAGAATGAATTTACAAATCTTGAGTATAGTCAGAATGTAACTGATTTATATCCACAACTTGATAGAGATAATCCTAATGATGATCCAAATTCTGCAAAAACTTATGCATTAAGGTCTCCAATTGGAGAAGTTCAGACAGATGACCTTAAAAAGAGTATTACAAGAGAAAGTGCCGATTTATTACTGACATCACTCGGTATTGGTCTTAATATAAAATCAGTTGATAATACAACACCAACATTACCAATTATCGAATTTGATAGAAATCACAACTTTAATAGTATTGTAACTGGAACTCTTGGTGCAACAGCAAACTTTACTCCAGGGACTTATTATAATGTAAAAATTTCTACAGTAGCAGATGCAATTGGCGATTCTGGAACATTTGACAGTGCATGGCAAGGTGCAACTGCAGAAATTAGAGTTGCTCCTGGTACAAGCATAGACTATGTAAAAATTATGAACGGTGGTTCTAATTATTCTGACGGAACATATTATTTGGATACTCGTGTAATTGGAGCAGGAACTCCTAATACATTTACAGTTACTTCTGCTGGTATTTCATCTCATATTGGAGATGTAGTTCAGTTTACTGGTGTTGGAACAGGAACTGATACTTATCATCGTATTACTGGTGTCACTGGTAGAGATAGTATTTCGATTGCAAGAACAACTGGAGATCCTGTAATTACTTCAGATAATTATGCATTTGTGACTGCACCTTCTGTTCAAATATCTTCAAATGATAGTTTTTCTAATGGAATTCAAACAATCACTACTAACGGTGGTCATGGACTAGTAACTGGTAATAAGTTTAAAATTATTAACAGTTCTAATGCAAATAAAGGTGATTTTATAGTTGCAGGAGTTGTAGATTACAATACATTTACTTTCAATACAGAATCTGAGGTATCTACTCTTACTAATGGATATATCCTAAAGCACGGATTATCATCAAATAGTGGTGTTTCTGATAGGTCAAATGAAAATCTTCAGTCAAGAGCAATTACTGTTTTTGATGGAGAAACATTAACTCTTTCTGAATCTGGTGGTATTGATGCTAGTTCAACAACAACATCATTCTCTGTAAGTAGTCCTGGTATTGCCGGAACTATGACAAGATTCTCATTAGGTTCTTATATTCAGGTTGATAATGAAATCATGAGAATTGCGAGTGATTCTCTCAGTGGAACTGAAATTACCGTTATTCGTGGGGCACTTGCTACTTCTCCAGCAATACATGTCGAAAACTCGACAATCAGAAAGATCAAAGTTCCTTCAATTGAGTTCCACAGACCATCAATTATTCGTGCTTCTGGTCATACATTTGAGTATCTTGGATATGGTCCTGGAAACTATTCTACGGGTCTTCCACAGGTTCAAGACAGAACACTCACAGAAAGGGAAGAGTTCTTGTCACAGGCACAGGAAAGGTCTTCTGGTCTCGTTGTTTATACTGGTATGAATAACAAAGGTGATTTCTATATTGGAAACCAGAAGAAATCATCTGCAACTGGTGAAGAAACTAATTTTGATATTCCAGTCCCAACTATTACTGGTGAAGATCCATCAAGATTGAGTGCAGTATTTGATGAAGTTACAATTAAAGAAAGATTAGTTGTAGAAGGTGGGGATTCAAATCAGGTTCTTTCACAGTTTAATGGTCCTGTTACTTTTGATGAAAAAATTAAAGCAAATGGACAAGTAAAAATTGCTAATGAAACTGACTCTACAGGAACTACATCTGGAGCACTTGTAGTTACTGGTGGTATTGGTGTCGGTAAAACAATTACTGCAGCAAATGCTACAGTCGGTAATGTCACTCTTAATGGTACTACTAATGAACTAACTTCAACAAGTGGTAATTTGAATATTAATGCTTCTGTAGGAAATTCAGTTGCTATTCAAACAAATACAAATGTTACTGGTATTTTAGATGTCAATGGAATTGCGGACATCGACAATATAAGAATTAATGGCAATACTATCTCTTCACAAGATACTAATGGAGATATTACACTCAATCCTAATGGTATTGGTAATATTAATCTTTCTGCTAATACTAATGTCACTGGTACTTTAGATGTCAGTGGTAATACTACACTTGGAAATGAAAGTACAGATACTGTTACTGTACCTGGTATTTTAGATGTCAATAGTAGAGCAGATATTGACAATGTAAGAATTGATGGCAATACTATCTCTTCACAAGATACTAATGGAGATATTACACTCAATCCTAATGGTATTGGTAATATTAATCTTTCTGCTAATACTAATGTCACTGGTACTTTAGATGTCAGTGGTAATACTACACTTGGAGATGCAATAACTGATAGTCAAACTTTGTTTGGTGCTGTTACTATTAAATCAAGAACCAGTGGTAGTGTATTATTGGGAAGTGATAAGGGTAACATAGAATTGCAAAGGGATGATGGAGCATATATTGACTTTAAGAGAGGAACTGAAGATTACAATATTAGACTAGATAATTTTACAGATAAAAATTTAACATTAAGTGCTCTCTCAGGAACTGGGGCACTTAGGGTTACTGGTGATATTACTGCCTTTGCTTCTGACGAAAGATTAAAAACAAATATCTCTCCAATAACAGATGCACTATTTAAGGTTAATTCATTAAATGGATTTACGTATAAGTTTAATGAGATTGGTGAAAAACTTGGATTTAATCCGGATATTACTTATGCCGGTGTATCCGCGCAAGAAGTTCAGAAAGTTCTTCCTGAAGTAGTTCATCCAGCACCAGTTGATGATAAATACATAACAGTTCAATATGATAAGGTTGTTCCTCTTCTAATTGAGGCAATCAAAGAACTCTCTGATAAGGTTGAAAAACTTGAACAGATATTAGGAGATAAATAACTCTAAAAGTTGCAATAATGGCAAATATTAGGAAGTCATTTAATTTTAGGTCTGGTCTTCAAGTTGATAATGATAATTTTGTAATTAATGCAAATGGTCTTGTGGGTATCGGAACTTCCATCCCACAAAACTATTTGTTAAATGTTTATGGAGATACGAGAACCACTGGATTAACTACGACACGAGATTTATATGTAACTCAAAATGTTGAGGTAATTGGTGTAACGACAGTTGGAGTATTAACCGCAAGTAGTATAGATATTGCGAATGGTGTAAATGTTGGTGGTGCTCTTACGGCGGCAACACTTAAACTGGCAAATGGAGATACTGTTGATAATTTAATTGGATTTGCAAGAACTACATTTATTACTGATAATGGTGGAGTAGGTCTTCATACAACATCAAAGATTGGTATCAATACCACAACAAGTCCTGGTGCATCTGATCCCGAACTTTCTGTAATTGGTAATGTTGATGTTACTGGAATTATAACAGCAACCACTTTTTCTGGTAATGTAACTGGTGATTTAAATTCGAGTGGTGTTTCTACTTTTACTGAACTTAAAGTTGGAACAGCAATTACAATGTCTGCCGGTATTATAACGGCAACTAGTTTTAATGGAAACTTAACTGGAATTGTAAGTGCTACTAGTGGAATTTCTTCTTTTACTGAACTTAAAGTCGGAACAGCAATTACAATGTCTGCCGGTATTATAACGGCAACTAGTTTTGATGGAGCATTAGATTCTACTAATCTAACGGGAACTATTGATAATGCTAGATTACCAGATTTAATTACACCAAATATTAATGCTTCTTCTGGTGTTTCTACTTTTACTGAACTTAAAGTTGGAACAGCAATTACAATGTCTGCCGGTATTATAACGGCAACTACATTTGTAGGAAGTTTAACAGGAACTGCTACTACTGCCAATAACTTATCAGATGCTGCTAATATTACTGAAGGAACTATTAGCAATGATAGACTTCCTGTCACTCCACAATTTACAAGTATAGGAATAGGAACTGATTCTCCAAACGACGCACTACATATTCAACAATCTGGAGCAGCAGAAATATATGTAGGAAGTGATACTGACGCATCTTCATTAAGAGTTGGTAGAAATCTTAATGATGATACTTCTGGTATGGTTAAATATGGAAATACATCAGGAGTATATCCACTTAGTACTGAAAATTCATTAGATTTTATGAATTTTGGTTGGGGTAATGTTAATTTCTATCTTGAGGCGGGAATTACTACCACAAGTGATTTTAATTTCAACTGGAATAGAGGTGGATTCACTAATTTGATGACCTTGACTAAGGGAGGAAATTTGGGTATAGGTATTACTAATCCCACACACAAACTAAATGTTCAAGGAATTTCTACATTTACTGGTAATGCAAATTTTGATCAAAATGTAACTATTGTTGGTGCATTATCTGCAGATTCTCTCACTCTTACTCAATCTTTAAGTGCAAATTTAACTGGTGATGTAACTGGTAATGTGACTGGCAACTTAAGTGGTGATGTGAATGGTAGTTTAGCAGGAATTTCTACATTTAATTATATAAAATCTACTCGTGTTGGTATTGGAACAACAACTCCAAGATGTGCTTTAGATATTAAAGATTCTACGGCAGCTGGAAGTGGATTTGTACTATTACCTTCTCAAACTACTGCAGATCGACCAGGTGCAGGTTCAACTATTACAGGTGCATTAATATTTAATGAGGATCTTGTAAGATTTGAATTTTGGAATGGAACTGCTTGGGTCGGTTTAACTACAGAGGCATAACGAAATGACATTACCAAATAGTGGATCACTATCTTTTACGCAAATTATTAATGAATTTGGAAATCGTGGAAGTATTGGAAACTATCGAGTAAATCAAGATATTGGAGGGAGGAATTGGACTTTAGATGAAAATTTTCCTACATCCGGTTCAGTGAGTTTCTCAACTTTTCGTGGTAAACGGAGAAATATTGTAGTTGATTGTTATTCCTCTGGTGGAAGTAGAGTTAGTGCAGCAAGTAGAGGAAAAACAACAGTAGGAGGTGGACCCACTTCCACTAGTGGTGCAAGAGTCATCATTTATGTTAATAACACATTCACTAGTGATAGTACTCAAACTAGAACCCGATGTGCATTAAGAACAGGAACTTATGGTAGTGCAGAAAACGGTAATACACCATCAAAGGTGGACATTATTATGGGCAATTCTGGACAAATTTATGGTGGTGGTGGAAACGGTGGAAACGGTGGAAATGCAGGGGGAAGAAATGCAAATGATGGTAATAGTGGAAGAAGTGGGACCAGTGCATTAGGACTTCAGACAAGTGTAGAGGAAATAGTATTGAGTAGTTCATCTCTCATCAGAGCAGGTTCTGGTGGTGGTGGTGGAGGTGGTGGTGCTGCCGGAGAAATTGCACGAGGAAAAAGTGAAGAATATGGTGGTGGTGGAGGAGGTGGCGGAGGTGCTGGTCAACCTGCAGGATCAGGAGGTTCACGAGGTAATAGTGATGGGGAAGTAGATGATTATGGTGATAATGGTATTGGTGGAAGCACTAATAATGGTGGTAGTGGTGGTGAAGGAGCTACAGGTGGAGAGGAAGAAAACAACGCCGATGGTGGTGGTGGTGGAGGTGGTGGATCCTGGGGTGGTACTGCTGGTCGAGGTGGAGAGGCTGGACAAGGTGATGGATGGGATGCTGGAGAAGCACATGATGGTAATCCTGGGGGATATCCTGGATTGAGTGAAAGTGGAGAGGAAAATAGACCTGCTATTGCTAATGGATCTGGTGGTGGTGGAGGAAAAGGTGGTGCTAGAGGAACAGGTCAAGATGAAGGACAAGGAGGAGGTGGAGGTGCCTCTGGATATTCGATTTGTTCAAATAGTGGGATTTCAATTAATGTATCAGGAGGAACTCGTCAAGGTCCTACAGGAGCAGGACAAGGAGTATCATAGATAGATAAATTAGATTATTATAATATAATGGAAAAATTAGAAGCAATAGTGGATGAATTTCCTTTTCCTCATATGATTATTGAGAATTTTTATAATGAACATGAATTAAAACTTATATGGGAAGAATTAAACTTTTATACTAAACCGGGAAAATTTTTAGAAGCAAAATATTATGGTGGAATAGTTGATTATACAAACTCTAAAGCACTTTTATTAGATGAAATATATAAAAATCATAGACCTTTATCAAATATTTTAACCGTAAATAGAAAGTTATTTAATAGCGGAGTCTTAGATCATTTTGCTAATATACATCAATGTTGTATTTTAGCAACTGATTCAAATTACGATACAACCAAAGTAAGATACTATCACGATGGAGAGTATTACGATCCTCATACTGACAAATGCCAACCATTTTTAGGATTTTCATATTTTTATAAGGAACCAAAAAAATTTACAGGTGGAGAATTATTTTTCCCACAATATGATTACGAGATTACTTGTAATAATAATTCTATGATTATCTTTCCTGGATGGGTGGAACATGGAGTTACTAAAGTTGAAATTGATGAGTCTGATTACTTTGATGGATTTGGTCGTTATGCAATTACTTCATTTTTTGGACGTAAACAAATTGTAGGGGGAAAATGATAAATCAAAATTTTATATCAATTTATGATGATATCTTATCAAAAGAATATTGTGATATTATCATTAATGAATTTGAGAGTAAATTAGACCAACATCGTAAAGGTACAGTTGGAAATAATGTTGTCAAACCAAAAGTTAAAAAATCTACAGATATTTCTTATAGAACAACTAACAATTGTGATACTGTTTCTATTATTTTAAACACCTTAGAACTTGGTATAAATGAATATAGAAATAATTACCCTGATGTAGATCACATAGGTTCTTGGACTATTGACCCACTCTTTAATATACAAAAATATAAACCAAATGAAGCATATTTCGGTTCACATTGTGAATCTGCATCAATAAGATCATGTAAAAGAGTTCTTGCCTGGATGTTCTACTTAAATACCGTAAATGATAATGGAGGAACAAGGTTTCCAACATATGATCTTACTATAAATGCCAGAATGGGTAGATTAGTTATTTGGCCTGCATATTGGACTCATCAACATCATGGTATTGTAAGTGAAACTGAAACAAAATATATTGCTACAGGATGGCATATATTTAAAGATACTTGACACTATCGTAAAAACCCTGTAGACTACCTTTGTTAGGGTTGAAGAGGAAGCTATAAGACACTTTAAGAACCGTCCACCAGGTCGCACTGGGGACGGTTTTCTGCTATAATAAGAAGGTAATCGAGGGACACCTTTGACCATCACTCTCAGACCCCATCAACGCAAAGCACTGAATGAGATGCTGGCATATGACAAAGGTCAGCTGATCATCCCTACGGGTGGTGGTAAGACCTTGTGTATGATACACGATATTATTGAGAATCAAAAGTATATTGATAATGGTTCTACTATTGTTGTTGTAGCACCACGTATTCTGCTTGCTGAACAACTTTGTAGTGAGTTTCTGGAAGTCATTGATACAACTCACACACATGTGATGCATGTTCATAGTGGTGAGACTTCACACTTCTCTACAACAAAAGCAGAAAAGATCAATCTGTTTGTAAATACAGCAAGAACTGCTGGTGAGAATGTAGTAATCTTTACCACATATCACTCTCTACATCGTCTTGTAGAAGCAGATATCGAAGTCAATACGATTTACTTTGATGAAGCACATAACTCAGTCCAACGTAACTTTTTCCCTGCTACGGAGCACTTTTCTGCTGATGCTGATCGGTGTTATTTCTTCACTGCTACTCGTCGTACTTCTGCAACTATTTTTAAACCCGGTATGAATGATACTGAGGTATATGGTGATGTAATTTATCGTGTTCCTGCCACCAAACTGGTTGATGGTGGTTATATTCTTCCTCCTCAAATCAAAGCAAAAAAGTTTGAGGTTCTTAAGGCAAATGAGATTTCTGCCGACCGTGACTGCAACAATATTGTAGAAACTTTAGAAGAGAATAACACAAGTAAAGTTCTTGTTTGTGTTAAGAGTGCTAAACAACTTATTAATCTTATGTCGCAAACTGATTTTGCTATGCGACTGAATAATATGGGTTATTCTTTTCTTTATATCACTTCAAAAACAGGAGCGATTATTGACGGTCAAAAAGTCAATCGTGAGGTTTTCTTTAATACTCTGAATGCTTGGGGCAAAGACCCCTCTAAGAAGTTTGTTTGTCTCCATCGATCTATTTTGAGTGAAGGTATTTCTGTTAATGGTCTTGAGTCTGTTATTTTTCTCCGCAATATGGATGTAATTGAGATGACTCAAACTATCGGAAGAGTTCTTCGCACTGCTCCTAATAAAACCTACGGACTTTGTGTTGTTCCTGTTTATTCGCAGGTTGGTATTGCTACGGAGAAACGTATGCAGAATGTTGTTGATACTGTCTTTGGTCGTGGTGAGATGCTTGATAGTGTAGTCAATCGATAGATATATGGGAGGCATCAAGCGTAGTCAGGGGTGATAAAACTTGTGTAAGTCCTCACATAAATAAATGTAATCATACCCCTGATTACGATGAAAGAATACTACACTTACGCTTACTTGCGTGAAGACGGAACGCCCTACTATGTCGGTAAGGGTAAAGGAAATCGTGCATATGTTAAGCACGGACTTCACACTGTTCCACCAAAAGAAAGAATACTTATCCTCAAAAATAACCTAACTGAAGAAGATGCATTTAAGCACGAAGTTTATATGATTGCTGTATTCGGTAGAAAGGATATAAAAACTGGTATTCTATACAATAGAACTGACGGTGGATTAGGTGGAGACACTGGATATTTTGGCACCGAAAGACATAAGAAAGATTGTAAGAAAAGAACTGGGGAGAAGAACAGTTTTTATGGTCGTAGGCACTCCCCAGAGACCCTACAAGCAATGAAAGAATCCCTAAAGGGTAGAAGTGCTTGGAACAATCGAAAATACCTTCCAGAAGAGCAGGTAAGTTCCCATGCACTCTATATGAGAGAGTGGAGAAAGAAGAGACAATCTTAAAACTGGCACATTGCCTTCCCACACCCCCCTCTCTCTGCTATAATACAAAGGTAATCAAAGGAACACCATGAAAGTTGCAGTGACTCTTTATGAATCTGGAACAACTTTTGAAGAGGTTGTCATTGCTCGTGATTATCAGCAAGCAAATCAGAAAGCACTTGCACGTAATCCTGGGTCTACAATTGTAAGCACCACTGCTATTTTTGATCAACCTGATCATGATACTTCTTGGACAGAAGATACATCATATAATGAAGATTATTCTTCCTCCTCTAGTTCTTCTAGTGGACTTGGTGGACTTGCAGTTCTAGCACTTGGTGGATGGTTAGCATGGGAAGCATGGAAGTTGGGTTCTGCTGTTGTTATGACTGCTTGGCAGTGGATTGTAGGTGTCGCACAATGGTCTTGGGGTTTATTCTCTTGGATTCCATTTATGTCACCACAACTTCTTGTTGGTCTTATTTTTGGTTTCTTCTTTATCGTTCTTATTCTTGGAGCACTTGATGACTGAACACCCACTGACTGACGAGAAGGCACTAAATTTGTTTTCTTTTGAACGACTCATTGATACATCCGAGCCTATTTCAATCGAGGACGCAATGCGTACCGCTGCTGATTGGCAGTTGGAACAGGTTATGAAATGGTTAGACGAAAACCTCAGCAACTACACCGACGATGATTACCTCGGTGACTGTGAACCTCTCCACAAGTTACAGGATTACTTAAAGAAAGCAATGCGCCCACAGGAGGACAACTGATGACTAAAGACATCAGACATTTAAGGAGAACATTATCGGCATCACCCCGCGAAAATCCAAAAGTTATAATGCTACAATATGATGCTTTTGTCAACATTACAGACAAAACCTATGAAATCAAACAGTCATATATTGATGGTCTTTCTGAACAACAATATCAGATAAAAGGTGCGAAAACTCACCCATGGAAAGAGGGAACGACTTATGAAGAAATTATAGAATGGCTATCCAATAAGGGATTCCGTTTGCTTCCCCAGGAGGACAACTCATGACTAAGTTTCTCAAACCACATGTTCATAATCAGAGTCTCTTGAATGTAAAATCAGGAGACCCTGATGGTTTTGTAACTAATGATGGAATGTGGGCTGCTGTTCCATTAGCAGGAAAGAAGAAAGGGTTCTGTATTATACATAATGGTAGTCAAGTGCATAGTGTAAAAACGTATAAACAAGCACTTGATTATATCAAAAAGTATTCTAAAATCAAAAAGAAAGCAACCTCTTCTCTTGAACAATTTCTATGACTGATAAACAACAAAAACGTAAAGATGCACTTGGACTTTTTTATGAGAGTGTATTGAAACCAGATCATGAACTCAGAAAATGTGCTCACAATCAAGAATGTTTCTTTGAGTTGATGGAATGGCGAGCAGAAATTTTAGAGTATCTTGACCGTCGTAGAAATCAGGAGTTTCACCAATGACGGCACAATATGTGCTTTTTTTGGTATTTGGAGTTATATTATATGCGATAGTCACTGATCCAAATGTCGCAAGAGCATTTGATTATGTTCTTAAGTTAGTGAAAGCACAAATAAGTCATAAGATATGGTGGTTAAGACATAATCCTTCTAATCCTGTGGTAAAATATATGATGTATCGTAAGAATCTCAAACTTGCAGAAGAACTTACTGCAAAAATAAATAAGCATTTAGAGGCAAAAGAATAATATGCTGTCTACAAACTACCGTCTTCGGTTAGAATTTATTTGTAAATGTATTGCTGCTGGAGAAGAAGTTGATTTACCATCAATGATTTGGGCAAATAAACTTGCTAAGGCAAACACCACAGCAAATGAAATGTTGAAAAAAGCAAGAAGACAATCTTCACAAGAAATTGAGGAAGGTAGTATGGATGACTTCTTAAACAATATGGGGTTAGGAGACCCTGATCCAACAAATCATAAGACAGGATTTGGATCTGCTGATGAGATTGTAGATTGGTTTAAGAGAGATAAACCAGAGGATTGGAGAACAAGGGACTGATAGTGGGAGGCAACGTGATTAAAATGCAAGCAGTAATTTACAGCAACGGAAGTCAAGAGTGTGAGAGAATGATATCTCTTATTAAATCTCTTGGTGATGATTTTCATGAATATGTTTTAGGTATTGACTTTGATGATAAGGCATTTGAGGCAGAGTTTGGATCAAATGCAACATATCCTCAAGTCGCAATTGGTTATCATCACATTGGTAGTATGAAAGAAGCACTTCAGTATATGAACGAACAGGGAATGTTTGTATGAATTTTGAGTTATCATTAGAAGATTATACTATCATTCTTAACGCACTTCATTATTATAAGAAAGTTGATAAGAGGGGAAACTTTGATTCTTATGATGAGGAAAGAATCAATGAATTAAGAGATAAGTTAGCACATCAACTTATTTGGAGGAATACTGATATAGATAATTTTATAACGAAAGAACTGTAATGACTTCAGTAATTTTAATTGGTTGCTTTACTCCACTGATTATTATTTTTATTATAATGAAACTTTCTGTGTGGGTGTCTGCTGTTAATTCTGAGAAAACTTATGTCGCAGGAGAAAAATTCAGAATCCGATCAGGATTTGTGGAAAATCCATATGAAGACGTTGATGAGGAGGAAGAAGAATATGGAGACCGCACAGATTATCGATGATGCCTTATATAAGTATTATACTGTAGAACAAGGTAAACCCGTTCCTAATTGGAAGTATATGAAAGACCAAGATTGGTGGATTGATTATCTTGAAAGTTTAGGTATTGACCCAAGAAATCCATAGTGTTAAATATAATACAAGTTGCATGAAAGCAATGGATCAGAACTTAAATTGGAACCTATTACATCAGTTTGCTAAACAATTAGGTGATGAGGGTCATGACTACAAGATACATCAGAGATCCTTATCAAACAAAGTGAGCACACACAAGGAAATTGTGATAGAATATGGGTATAAACAAGAGAAACCTGATGCCCGATGAAACTTGGACAGTCATGAACAATCTTGAGCAATCATTTTCCCGGATTTCTACGATAGAATTTATGTTGGATGAATTGCAAGAGGCTGTAGATGAACAAAATCAAATGAAAATTGTTGACATTTGTTATGCACTAAATTCTTTCCTTCCAGTTTATACTGAAAACTGGGATAAAAACTTTAAGAAAGCATGGAAACAGGTGGTAGTATGATTCCAGTTTTTGTTGACGATCCGAACACATGGACAACAATACAGGTTCCACCAGAGATTGTGAGAATCTGTAAGGATTTTACATTACTTGATCCCCATAACGATGATAATACAGTCAGTGAAAAATTAAGATTGATTGATTGTTATTGGTATAATATGGGGTATTATGATAGTGCTCCTCCCCTCTTTCCTTTGTTTAAGTAATATGATTAATCCAATCTCTTATGTAAAGAACACCAGAACTTCTTATTCTAAGTTCTTAGAAAAGAGTGTGAAAGAAGTTCAGGTTCAATTTGATGATGAAAATCCTGCATGGATTCCTTATGATACTTTAATCGCAATAGATCGCATGATTACAAATGGAAAAGAATAATGTTGTAGAATACATAGGATGCTCTCAAGAACAGATAAGATGGGGAAACAATGATGATCCTACTTTATCTCTTGTAGTTGGTAAAGAGTATACAATTGAGAAGGTAGATGTTCATTCTCAACATACAAAAATCAAACTCTATAATAAAGTAGGATGGTTTAACTCAGTATGCTTTGAACTAAAACATTCTGGGGTAAATAGTAGTTTAGAATATCTAAAAGACATGGATCCTGATAGCATACAGTTAGAGACCACATCTAAACTCTTTGAATATGAAAAACTGTCCAGAGAAATTGAGAACTGTGAAGATCTTGATACAATGAAAGTAATGGCAAGATGCTTTATTAAATTGTATCTAAGACATCAAGAAGTTACAACCCAAATTATGAAAATGCCATGAGTTTAATTGATCCCTCTGACCCACTGTTCTTTACAGAATCATCCAGTGAATCTTATGATCGACATCACTATAAAGTTGTAAAATCTGATGGTATGTCTCTTACAGTAGAATCATGGGGAGAAGCACAATCAGTCTGGTGGAATACTCCATCATCTTTTCTCTCTCATATTGATGTGTTAGATAAAAAAGAAGTAAAAGGTTTCGGATGATTAATGATTTTTTAGACAACTTAGGTGCTCAACAACATGAAAAAATGATTGAGAAAAATGCCAGCAAAGAAGAATACTACAACTCGCAAAGTGAAGGCAAAGAGTTCAATAAAAACTCCCAAGAAAAAGAATCTAACTCCTGAAGAAATGCATCCATTCAAAGCATTCCCTTATCGTTTAGAGTATAGGGACGGAAATGAAGATCGAATCTGCCATTTTGATTGTAATGAACACAGACAAGCATACATCAAACGATACAAACTCAGAAAAAACAAATACACAATT
>Ga0233438_10001742_pt1 | contig 22990 bp, 13 predicted proteins | sample SI_123_September_FD_182720 | JGI IMG/M metagenome (GOLD analysis project Ga0233438, IMG submission 182720) | Seawater microbial communities from Saanich Inlet, British Columbia, Canada - SI_123_September2016_10_MG | ecosystem: Environmental > Aquatic > Marine > Inlet | place: Canada: British...
ATGGCACCGAGACCCATCGTCACAGGACCGTTGAGACTCATGTATTTGTTCTGGTTAGCCGAAACCACCAGTCCCTGGCTCATTCGACCTTCGGGGAAACAAATATGTTGGCCCGTGAACGAGAGTACCGTCCCGTCAGCCCTTATGTCCGAGGAAACTACGAGTGTTGGTGGTGCGAAGTATACTTGGGCCGAGCCGGTGTAGCCGTCATCACCGGACGCCCCAACGAAGGTGTAGCTCCCGTCCCCTGACATGGAGAGCGAGATACCAAAATTGTCGCTCGCCCCCGGGTTCGGGTGGTTGAGCTCCCGCTGGTGGGTCCACGAGGTCCCGGCCCGGACGTATAATTGGACCGTGCCGGCGTAGTCTGCCCCGGTGTCATCACCGGGGGAGGCGGCGACGGCGTATTTCCCGTCCCCTGAGATGGAGACTGTCCTACCAAAAAAGTCGTCCACCGCCGGGTCCGGGTGGATGAGCCGCTGCTGGTAGGTCCACGAGGTCCCGTCCCGGAACCATACGTGGACCGTGCCGGCGTTGGTTGCCCCGGTGTCATCGTAGAGGGCCCCAATGATGGCGTAGTTCCCGTCCCCTGAGATGGAGACCGAGTAACCAAACATGGCTCTCCCCCCGAGCGGGTTGACGAACTGCGCCTGGTGGGTCCACAAGGTCCCGTTTCGGACGTATACATGGACCGTACCGGAGTCCCAGCCGTTTCCTTCCGACCCGGTTTCATCCCTGGGGCACCCAATGAGGGCGTATTTCCCGTCCCTTGAAAGGGAGACCGACCAGCCAAAATGGTCCTGATTCACCGATGCCGTCGGGTGGATGAGCTCCCTCTGCCAGTTCCACTGGGTCCCGTTTCGGACGTATATTTGGACCGAACCGGCGTTGACATCTGGTCCGGGGTCATCGTAGGGGACCCCAATGATGGCGTAGTTCCCGTCCGCTGAGATGGAGACCGAGTGACCAAAACTTTCGTACTGCGCCGGATCTGTCGGGTGGATGATCTCCTGCTGGTGGGTCCACGAGATGTACCCTTCCTGATTAGGGACCCGGGCGTATGCTTGGACCGAGCCGGCGCGGGTCACGCCACCCCCGTTATCGTAGATGCACCCAACGAGGGCGTAGTTCCCGTCCCCTGAGATGGCGCACGACGAGCCAAATCGGTCGCCAGCCGTCGGTTCCGGGTGGATGAGCGCCTCATCAAGGTCCCATCGATATACATTTTGCCCTTGTACGAAAGTCCGCTTGAATACTTGGACATCGCCGGACCCCCCGTTCCAAGCCTGCGGCGCCCCAACGAGTGCCCAGTTCGCGTCCGCTGAGATGGAGACCGATATGCCAAATGCGTCGTACGCCGCCCGCGGTGCCGGGTGGAGGAGCTCCTGCTGCCAGGTGTAGTTGCCGAATATGGGATCCGACACTACGCTTAAATCCACAACATTACTGAGTCCATCCCCCAGACGCATAGGTCCAGTAATATCGAGGGTCGCCCCGGGAGTCGTCGTCCCGATCCCCACCCTATTATTCACCGAATCAACGAAGAGTGTATTCGTATCTACAACCACATTCCCACTGACGGTCAAATTAGAAGAAACCGTCGCATTCCCAGTTACGGTTAGCTCCTTCGCCACCTCCACATTCCCACTGACGGTCAATTCAGTACTCGCAGTACTCGCAGCTCCACCTATCCCGACATTGCCGGCTGAATAACTAATATTATTATTCGATGCATCAAGATCCCAATAACCACCTACAACAGCTGCGACTCCACTTAGATTTGATCCGTCTCCGTACAAATACCCGGTGACGTTAAGATTTCCATCTATATGAGTATGCCCCGTGACGTTTAGCTTATTCCTATCAGCATCATCCGACGACCATAAAGGTCTAGCGGTGGGTGCTTTATTACCTATACCTACACGTCCGTCTGAATGTAAGAAGAAACCAGGGTTTTCACCCCCTACGGTACTTCTGAAAACGCCTGGAAATAACTGAACGTTTGTCTCCGACGACATCTATAATTTACGAATATATTTAATATCCAAAGTCGACGGGTGTAGTTGTACCTCTCCGTATACTCGTGATCGCGCCTGCGGTTTCGGGTGAAATGTATTCGATGAAAATGGAGTAACTTCCTTCACCAGAATTCTCGGCAACAGTAAAGTTGGTACTGGGAGTAAGTACCACAGTAGTCTGTGTCACCGTGACTGTAGAACTCCATGGATTCGTACTGGCGTTCCCAAAAATAGAAATAGGTCCGAGTGCTATATTATGAGGAGTATCGTTTCCACCACGTTCACCACCCGCTAAATCTATGAGCATAGTACTCACTTCATTATCGTCATTATCTATAAGTTGTGCTACAATCTTTGCGTAAAACGGGTGGCTCGTAAACGTGAGTGTGAGCGCTGCATCCGCGGCGTCGAGATCACTCGCGATCGTATCTTTATGACTGTATGTCTTTTTAGTGACACCACCCGTGTTCGTGATGATAGCACCTTCAATCGTCGTATTACCACGAACATCTAAAACATTGGGATGATTTCCGTTATCAATAAAACACTTTTCGCCCACGGAAAGAGAATGTACCGGGGCAGTATTCGCCACACCCACATTAGATTCCGTGTAGAGTTTACCGTATACGTGGACGTTCATTGTTTCAGAAAGCTTGGGAACCGCTTGATTTGTATTATCCATAGGACTACTATCCGTATACGCGATCATGAGTTCCCTAACGTCAGCATCGTAACACACGGCGACGTTTGAGCTTCCTACGGGTCTATTGTATATATGTCCTAAATCAAATGTTGTGAGGTCTGTGTTATTCGTACCAATTTCAATGAGACCATCCTTAAATTGAGAGTTGGTAACATGAATATTAGCGACAGTTCCTATGGACGTGACATTACCGGTTACATAGAGATTACCGTTTACGTTTAAATCACCTTCTGCGCCACTACCCGCACTCGAAATACCCGTGATACTCACGGGAACCTGTGTTCTGAATAATTGTTTGGTACTTTGATTATACGCTACGAACGTATTAGTCGTCGCATCTGTACCATCACTCGCGAAATCGGTCGATAATTCTAAAGGTGTGAGGTAAAAACCACCGGCTTTCGTTGCATCAATTTTATCATTACTCGCGTTGATGACGACAGAGTTATCGTGCTGATCTTCTCTACAATTCTTACCGAAGCGAAGCTCAGTGGCAGCACCGACGGTACTCAAGTTCTTCGGCATTTAATATTACTACTGATTTTAATTTGCATACATGAGACCCGCGCACCCATTATTCACTCTGAGTATGTTATAATTTACTGCATAAATCGGGTCTATGATTTCCCGGGATTCGCTATGAATCTTTACCGACTCGACACGTGAAAAATTAAGCGATCCAGAAGGCTGTAAGGAACTTGTGTTTAAACAAAACGAATGTAAGAAACAATCTGGAGATGTGACGAAGTTTGTGTGGTAATAATGTTGAACATCCACGAAATGCGGCTTCGCCCACTTCCATGAGCTTATATCGGTACCGTTGATGCTAATTTTTAGTTTATTATCTATGGAAGTCAGTGTACTTTCCATATTCGTATTGGCACAAGCCATATATTTAACCGGGTGATTGAACGTCAGTTCTTGGACCAGTTCACCGGATGGTATACTTTTTTGTACTTGTGTTATGAGAATGTTATGTTCACGGGAAGCCATTATTCCGCGTTCTTCGTTATCTAAGTAGTAATAATTGGCGTACGCATCAACGTTATAATTACCAGCTTCGGGGCCCCAGTAAATACGCAATTCCACGGTACTGTACTGCAGCGCCACGAGAGGAATAGCAGATTGAGGACCCTCGCAATAAAAGAAACGCAAAGGGTAAAAGTATGAGCGAGCAGATGCACCGGGATGCACACCGTTAGAACTTTTACTCACATTTTGTGCGAACATATCTACAGCTATATTCTCACTAAAATCATAATCTTGAACATCGATAACCTGTCCGGCCACTAAAAGTTCTACCTTATTTATCACATCTCCCCAATCCTGGAGATCTACCGCCTGTGTGTTATCATCTATCGCGAAATAGGTATATCCTAGAAGATCACCGTTTCTTTCGAATTTGATAGATGACATGGAATTACCTTTCACAGCTCCTTGTATCGTCTGCTTTTCGACGGACTGTGAAAAGTTAGAATGCCTTTTGAATGTGGAAGTGAAAAATGATATTTCAGGCTCCCCAATTATATGCTCGTCTTGTGCACCAATTGCCACTAACTGTACGATTCCAGAAGACATACTTACTATAGTAAAAGTATTTTTAAATTACAAATATGTAACGCCCTGAAATCTATGCGAGGTTCTTCTTTTTGCATGTGAACTTAAATATGAATACACAGTTGAGCACCAGGGCCGCTGTACCATCTTGTTTATCCATGTTAAATGTTAACCTGTCAAGTTTACGGATGGGATTATGATACGATTGTACGATGGGATACTCGTTTTTAAACAATACAACCTTAGTACCTGAACCACCTCCGGCTAATAAAACGTGACTTCCTATAATTGTTCCAAATACACCGTTTAAATGATTATCAGTCGAATCTTCCAGATCCTGCTTACCGCGTTGAGAAAAATAACTTTTAAGTTCCTCTATACCAACATGAAAAGCTGTTTGTGTACTTCCATTTGTTGTTATAGTAGCCGCTGTTAACTGTGCATGAACAACATTTTCGAGAGGAGTTGGTAAAAAAGACGTAAAATCGGTTTTGTTAGTATGATCGATAGTATCAATAATCACGGTATGAATCTCATGATCGTAATCGGGAATATCGGGCTGAGATGTGGCGATGAGAAGCGCCATTTATAATACACTTAGAATTTTTCTACTTAAATACGCTGTAACGATTTAACTAGAAAACGATGACGATTTAAAAAAATATTTATCCAACGATCTTGTAATTGGCGTGATCGCGAACGAGCTGCTGGTCACCACAGACTCCACCGGTACTCGTGGAGTACACACTGTCGGAGAGGCAGTCGACACTGCTCTTGAGAGACATCAGGGACGCCTGGGAGACGGCCTCGATATCAATATTCTTAGGCTGGTACCTAGACTTACGATCGCTGAAAAGAAGAGCAATTACGAAAAGTAATCCGACGGTGATAGCGATGGCTTTGAGTGTCGCACGATTGGTAGAGTCGAGCTTCATTTTACTATGTGCTGATATTTTTTTATAAAGTGCGTTAAAGAGAATAGATTAGTTTCATTATAGAGAGTAATGGACGGTGAAATTGTCCTCGACAGGGGAAATGATTCGGTCATGAAACTCGATGAGAGGGAACAAGCCATGATGGATGAGATTCAACTCGATTTTGGTAGACCCCATGCTCACACGGGTAGTGCCCCTACTATTCAGCGAATGCATCGTTCAGATGCCCCGCCTGCCGAAATGTTTCAAGACGACGTAGACGCTTTTGCGAATCCTTCAAAACAGGCGGCTCCCCCACCCCCGCAAATGGACGAGCCTATTGATCACGGTGAGTATGATAACGGTAACGCATATAACGCCGCCCCCGCGGCGTTCGATTATGGTCCTGAGCAACACGAAGAGCAACCGTCACCTGGATACAAGACGATTGATGAAGAAAAGTCGGATCTTTTGAATAAACTTGGGCGACTCGAGAAGCGTGGATTTAATATCAATAAATCACTCAACGCGTACTCGGCTGTGGATGATTTACGCACGGAGGTTAAGCGTATTACGTATAGTATAGATGTAGACAAGTCTATCAAGTTTTCGAGGCGTATGCTCATAGCGTGTGTGACTGGTATCGAGTTCTTGAATAAAAAGTACAATCCATTTGAAATTCAATTAGACGGTTGGTCTGAGAATCTCATGGAGAACCAGGATGATTACGATGAAGTGTTCGAGGAATTGTATGTTAAATATCGAACGAAGATGAACGTTGCCCCAGAGATTAAGTTAATTATGATGTTGGGTGGTTCTGCCATGATGTTCCATCTTACCAATTCTATGTTCAAACAGGTGATGCCCAACGTGAACGATGTGATGAAGCAGAACCCCGACCTCATGCAAAACATGATGAGCGCGGTTCAGAATACGATGGTTAACCCTGGTCAAACATCCGCCACTCCTCCGGGTGAGCGCCATGAGATGCGCGGTCCGGGGCTCGATATTTCGAGCTTGATGGGTAATATCATGATGCCCCCGGGCCCTCCCATGAACACGACGCCCATGGTTTCCGCCCAACGAGAATATGTACCCGAGGTGGACGAAGATGACGACGACATTTCGGATATTGTTTCCGAAAAAGCTGCAGACGACATGGACGATGATGTTAAGGAAGTTAAATTACCTGCAGCAAAGGCCAGGAAAGGAGGGCGAAAGAAGAAGGTTGAAATTAATTTGTAAACCTATATAAATGATAGGCTACAGCCCGATTGATTTCGACGACCCTATCGAGGTACCGATTCCCAGAAAGAAGGAAATCGTGGTCGATAAACCTCGCATCATAGAAAGAGTTCCAATAAAACCGGAGCCCGAAGAGCCGGTCGCTGATGAAGATACCGAGTGTAATTTCCTCGTGTTCTTCTTTATCGTGGGTGTCATTGCGCTAGCCGCAATGGATTCTGCGAAAAGGTAAGTATCATAAATGTACCACACGAGTCATCTTGTGTGTTAGATTTACGACGTATATCATATGACATTCAAATCTAATTTATAAAATATTATGAACTTTCCAATTGTACCACCCGTTCCAACAACCCTTGATACAATTGCTCTACGACGTATATACGATTAGATAACTCTATATTTTTTGTTTTTTCGGTATCGAGATCATTTTTAAGTTCTTGGACATACGCCTTCTCCGCGTCGATTATACCTGATAATTCTTGTATCGCACCCACGGATGCGACGTTTATAGCATTCATATGAACCTTCAGGGGTGTTTGGGTCAATTTCTTTTTTTGATAATGTACTTCATCCTCTTCCCAATAATCCTTTCGTTCATCGTCTGGTACGATCGTCCATTCACTCTTTTCTTCGTCCGAAAGTCTGTCATATGATTCCTCGAAAAGATACTCCGTGAGTACCTGTTCTTCTACGCCCTTTACTAAATGACGTGTCACAGGGTCTGCGAGGAGTTCTTGAGCTATGAAACCATCTTCGTAGTGCCAATCCTTGATGGGCTGAATTTTAAATTCGGGATCTATGTTTATAGGACCACCATCGGGTTCTGGTGCCTTGACATTTTCCCATTCTTCATCTGTAGGTATCCACGTTCCCACGGCACCCTCTGGAATTTTTGATATCTTTTCGTACCTTTTTGGTACAAGTTTATTAATAAGAGCAAGATTATCTGTTATCGGGGTTTCATTATACTTTATACGATCATCTGAGTGAGTGTGGGCGTAGTGGCTGTACGGGTGCGATGTGTGCGCTACAAAGCCGCTGATTTGGGAGCCAGAATAATTAGCGAAGATTCTTCTACAGGATATATTATTTGAAGCGTTGATGTTTCCTGCCGAATTAACCAAAACAGGAGACATAAAGGTAAAGCTACTGCTGTTGGTTGACCAACCGGCTGAATTCGCGTCGCCGAAACCGAAATAGGCGTTCGAATTGACTGTACCAAATTTAACTCCGTAATTATCTATTTTCACCTGTCCAGCCGGAACGTTGATCTCGACACCTCCATCGACGCGTAAAACATAACCCGACGGCATCGCGGCGGTGGGGTTTAACCAATTTCCAGCGCGGGCTATATTGGGATACATATTTATTCCTACCGCATTTCTCCATAGAGTTAGAGGCTGCGTGGCGGGGTATAATTGGTTCACGAAATTCAAAACATCCTGATTATCGTCCGTCATAAACATTTTGAATATCCCCTGTTGATTTGACGCGTTATGTGCCTCAATCTGAAATCCAGATTCATTTGAGCCGCCGCCGGAGGACTGTTCACTAAACACTTTCACGTACGTACTCGACTCACTTGGTTTTCGTGTTGCTAATATATTACCCACGACGTGTAAACTTTCTTGGGGAAAATCTATGTTCACACCTACACGGTTCGAGAGGTTATCTACATAGAATACCGGTACTATACCCGGATTGTTTTGCGTCGTTAATTGTCCATCCGTTGTATTTTGACCGATGTACATATTGTTCAAAATACGTAAATCACCACCGGAAACTAATTTTTCACTCGGAGACCCGTGTTCGTATAAATCCTGACACGTTGGGTGTGCACATACGACGGGAATATTTGTTGTGGGATCTGTCCAAGAAGGAGAATCAAGAAATGGGTTGTACGTTTCAAACGCAAAATTGCCCATTTTTATACCCGTCGGTGTCTCCGCGTCCAAATAACTACCAACACTAAACCTAGAATCACCGATCCAATGCTGTATATTCTTATCGGGGCTATACACAGTCACAGCACCCGAATCATAACCACCAGAATCACTCGACCGCTCGCCAACTACAATACGATTACCATTTTTGGATATGGCTACGGATGATCCAAAACTAAGAGATTGTGAAATGGACGTTGTAAAATCACTCGATACTAGCGTCACAGACCCCCCGGGATGTGTTCCTACCGGGGGTGTTGACGTGATGTTATCCAATACCCACGCCCCGGAAATATAATTAAACACGTAAATCGCTCCCCGATTATCAGCCGAGTCGGTGTAGGCGGGAGAACCTACAACTAAACGATTACCATCACCTGATAAAGCTACTTGCCTTCTATTCCCCGTGGCGTAGTTGATATCACCCTTCCCTACCCCGAAAGCTTCGGTACTGGTTACACCCGTAAGAGTTGCACCCTTCTGTGTCCACGTACCCGTCATGGTGGATGGAGCGGTATACACCCGAACTTCGCTACCAGCTGATGACGTTACCGAGAATGCTATAGTTTGTCCATCTGATGATATATCTACACAATGTCCAGAAAACCTAGCTGATACGCTAATTTTATTACCAAGAATTGAGAAACCGGCCCAGTTGTTTAACTGCTGCCACACCGTGATTTCACCGACCGTAGAACTGGTCCCGACGGGTCGACTCCCTATGAGATACCCTCCTTGGTCGCTGAATTTTAGACGAGGAGGTTCAGTACCGCTAGGTGTTACGGTCAATAATATTCCACCACCACCATCCCAGTTACCATATGAGGTGTGGGTGGCCGATGCACCCCCACCCCATTTATATACGTGTATACCCTGTCTTGATGCAACCGCTACATATCTACCATCATTCGATATATCTACTTGACTACCAAAAAGACTATCGGCCGCTGACCCAGTGAGCGTCGATCCTATCTGAACCCAGTCGTTGGTTACACCGCTCCAATTAGGAGAAGGCCACCCGAACATTTTCACCGAACCGCTATCGACTCCGTTTACATCGGATTTTGGTGTCCCGACTACAAACCGCGGGTATGCTAAATTGGGGTATACAATACCTGCATCATTTACGAGGGGTATTGGATTTGATACGGCCACCGAAGTACCAAACATATCTCCATTGCTAGTTCCAAGTATAGAATTTCCTTGGAGTTTCCATCCATTGGGTGTGTATTTATATACACTCACTTTTCCAATGGCGGGGCGCCCGTTTGCATCTCCACCGGCTACCAACCATTCACCGGTATCATTAATATCTGTCGCTGTACCAAAATAATCGAAAGATAATGGTCCGGGTATACGACTTCCAATTACATCATATATACCTGTTAGTCCCGGTGCATCATACGGTGACACCGATCCACTGAGTAATGATAATGGTAATGCCTGATTATTCACCTTTATAACCTGATCTTCGAGCGCGTAAGAAGAATTTACTTCGGCGTATACGTGATACCATGTATTTTGTTTAAACCCGTCTATATCACCTCCTCCAAATGTCCCCGTTTGTGCAGTTGGTATAATAGAATCCAATGTACCGGCAACTCGCCATGATCCAAGTGTACCTGGAACTTCTATGAGTAGCGAGTATGCGGGAATAGGAGAAGGGGGACTACTACCAGCCATTTTAATCTTTACGACTTTACCATTATTATATGATGGATTAGATGGATGTGTAGCCGAAGGAACATTATATGTAGGGGATAGATCAAACGCCGAACGCTCAGCTAAAGTGTATACATATTGGTATGTACTTGATGAGTGAAGTTCCGGAATTTGAAGCCAGAATGAGAATTTTGTAACGTATTTATTATCCGCCGATTTAACGTCACTGTTAGTCATTCCATTAAATCCCGTAGTTGACACTGTCGAAGTTATGTTACTTAAGGTAAGAAATCCACCCGATGAATCGTGGGAACATTCCCAATATATATTTCCTATCGTATCATGTCTACCCCAATCACCGCCGGGTGAAACGCGTTGCGTCACAACATTAGACATCAAAGTATCTCCCGTATCGAGATTGGGTGTAAGTGTTATTTTTTTAACAAGTTCTCTATTACGTGTATCAAAAAATATTCTCCATGGAAGTTTCTCAATACCCTTAAGTTGGTTACCGGGGTAATAACCCGCGTTCAATCGTCGACGTATGAACGTATCCCCCTCTACGTCTAATTTAGCTTTAATATTAGCTGTCGCCGATTCGTGGGGCATGATGAATTCGGGATTTATTTTAAAATCGCCCAGGGCGTTTTTTGTTAACGCCGGTTTCTGTTCGAGTAATGTATCAGAACTAATGTATTCGTCTAAATGAAATTCAGCCGCTTTAATACGGACCTGGTCAACTGCTCCTTCATTTGTAATAGAATTTGAAAACCGTTTACTTATTAATAATTCCGAAAATCCCTGTTGATCGGGATCTCGATTATTGGGATCGTAATAAATGATTCTATTTTGAATCGATGCACTGTCGTACGTGTTATCACTTGCATAGGTTCCACCGAATGAAATTCTTTTTTCGTCAGCCGTAGACGTGTTAGTCGATCCGTCATTAGTACCGACATACACGATATCGGAAGATAAAGAACCTCCTATGACCGTGTTTCCACGAACGTTTTGTGCGAGAGTAAAAAAATGCGATTCGACTGCACCGGGTGAACCCACGTATTTTTGTATATTATCGACTGTACTTGATGTCCAATCGACACACCCAGAAATCACAACGTCGCCACTGCATATAGCAACGTCTCCGAAGTGATCGTTTACAGAATCATCAGATACCGTAAACTGCATAACATTCGACGTATTAATAGGATCGAGTGTCGGGTGACCATCAATAGGACCTGTAAACGGAATTTGGTCGGGAAAGAAAAGTTCTTCCGTTGCTTCAAACCAGTTTGTACCACTCCAGTCGAACACGTGCAAACTACCTGCATGTGGAATAGGTTGAACCGTGTACCCTGATTTAGTCTGGTTGTTTTCGTTTATTAAACGGGGTGGGTGTTTAATTAATACAGCCAGTCTATCTCCTTGATAATCAAGATTAAACGATTCACCCATACGCCCACCCGCACTGGAACCAACTAGTGCAGATGGATACTTATTCCAGAATCCTTGAATAACCGGTTCATCGATTGTATTCGCAGTCGATTCTGCGTTGAGATCTTCTTGCCATTCCCAAGATTCAATTTTACCTACATGTGTAGCGAGCGTTGTTCCGTCGAGTGAATAACGAGGAGATCCCGCTATAATACGCGCACCATCGGGGGAAATTCTCACACACGTTCCCATAGCCGTAAAATCAAAAGCCGTGTCATTAGGAACGTGACCAGAAGAGCCCGTAGTCGGGTTATACTCATTTCCAACGAACATGTCTTCGGTATATCCATGAAGTTCCGAACCCATAATAAGGGGAATACCTAGACTTTCTTTAGAAACACGTGTATAATAATCAGATTCACGCACTTCCATAACACCATTGACGTAAACTGAAAAATTGTTTGGACCCGTTCGGTTACCAGTAACACCGATGTATAACGAATTATTCGCATAACACATGTATCCATCCAGGTATCGAACAGTTCCTGTAACCCGTACATTAGTCCAAACTGCGGGTATCGATGACATGGCGGAAGGAAATGTCGATGGAATTATCGTTTTATGTAAGAACCAATCGGAATTGAGTTCTCCCGGGTTGTGTCTGTGATAAATGTGAACGGCACCTGTAGTATCTGAACTTGGGTTAAGAGCCACAAGATAATCAAGAGGGTACCTCGATAAAGTATATATAGTATCACCCTTGACAATTACTTCAAACCCTATAAACCAGTTTTCATCGACAAGTTTTGTCGTTTGAATCCACACGTTATCCACAGACCGCGCGAATACGTATGATGCCCCCGACGAGACCGGCCCCTGCGCCACTGCGCTGTTGGAATACTCGGCCCCACCTACGACCAGTGTATCGCCATCCAAGCTTAAACTCACTCCGAAATTTTGACCAACTTTGCGATCAGTTGCCAGTAATGCATCAAATCCATTAAAATACCCCTGAGTTGACCACGTGTTACCGCTACCATTAAATACAAAGACAGCACCACCTCGTACGAGAGTACTCGTACCGGTTATCGGTTGAATATCGCGATCGGGTGCACTTGCGGCTATGGTATACCCATTCGTTGAATCGCCATCTATGACGACGAGATACCCAAAACGTTCCCGTGTCGTCACACCGCCGGCAAGGAATGTTGACTGCGTGGTACGCCATAAATTTCCTTCTCTGGGATCTAATGTTCGACGCCATGACCATGAAGAATTCCTATCTCCGGGCGTATTTCTAGTAAATACATAAACCTGACCCTGACCGGTAATATTCCAATTTTGATTTGGATCCGTACTACCATGTCTAGCTGTATCACTGGATACCACCAGGTGATCATCTTTCAAGGCTAGACTCCACCCAAATCTCTGATTAAATCCAGATCTTCTAACAGGTTCGCCATAAGGAAACTGTTCTGCGTTGTAGTATTGACTTCCTGGTCCGTTACTACCAAATTCAGATGCTTCTACGCCCTGTACAAGTTTCCATCTCGACGTCGGACTACCCGCAGTTACTCTTTTGTATATATACACTTTTCCAATTTCAAGCCCCGCATATTCAAATCCACCAAAACTTCCTCCCGTATTCGGATACGCCCAGCTAAAACGAGATCCGTTAGATGTATTATTAAATACCCGTACCCATCCCGGAGTTGTACCATTTGCAGCTGATGTTGGGTTACCCGACCAATACCCACCCGGACACCCCACGGCGAGAAGATGACCAGTGCTCGATAATGAAATCGTCTTACCGTAATAAGAATTTGTATATATACCCTGTTCGGTACTACTTGTATCTATACCAGAAGATACACCACCTACATTGGATCGCGTTTTCATTCCCATTCTATTCCACCTAAAGGTTCCATTAGGTGTGGGTCCTGTACCAACCGGCGGCGGTTGATCATCAACTTCAACAGACCAGTGATACGTTCTCACTATACCACAACTCGTTACTGAATTTCCGGTAAGAGTCTCTCCGTTTAGAAAATACCCGGAAACAGCTATACGATTACCGTCGTTAGATATATCAACATCCCTACCCAATTCAAATTGTTTTGATCCATCCGTTTCATATATGACCGGTGGGTTGCTGTTCGATCCCGGTCCCACTATCGATGTGGGAGGCATTGTGGCTGCACCCGCTATATCATACACCGCTGCACATCCTCGTACGATAGTTTGTTCATTTGGTGCATGATACCTCGGTGCTCCGACAATCATCCGAGATCCATCACCTGAAATAGATACTGACCAACCAGAATTCGTACCATACGAAGGTCCACCCGCCACGTGTGTAACTGTCGTGTGGTGGGCTATGGAAGCTTCAGCAAATGATGAATTACCCCTATGCCATTTTCCTACCCCCGTCGAACCATTCCAATCGTAAACCAACGCACATCCATGTTCCGGATTTTGGTTTGCCAGGTTTCCAGATTCATGCCAGGTAAAACCGGGTGCTCCAACCGCAATTCTATTACCATCCGAAGACATAGAAACAGAATGACCAAATTTAGCTGTAGGCTGATTACTTGAGAACTGTAAAACACTAGAGGCTAAATCACCGTTTCCATAACTTTCAACACCGCCGTTCATTTCTGTCCAGTTGTTCGTGTCGCGTTCGTACACGTGTACTCTACCCGTCGTAACTCCAACGGAACCGTAATGAGGTACACCTACCACGACGCGATTACCGTCCGATGACATAGAAACGGAATGACCAAATCTTCCATTGGTACCATTACCACTTTTATTATATCCGGAGGTGTTTGGAGATACAATTCTTGTATCGAGTACCCACGCATTGGTACTACTATTCCAATCGTAAATGTATACAGATCCACCATATTGCCCCTGTCCATAGTATGGATAAGTTCCGGGTATCCCGGGTGCACCTATAGCGATTCTCGTACCGTCACCAGAGGCTGCGACACTGTAACCAAATTCACTGTTACCCACTCCATAGCTATCCGACGGTGGAGTAATAGTTGCACCGACTCGTTGCCATGTGTCATTCAACAGAAGAGGACTCGGTGGGCCATACGTGTATTGTTGAGCATATGTGTTCACTTTATCTGCATAGACTGCAGAAGTAATGGCAGTGGACGAATCTTCACCCCAGATATACACATCAACGCACCCCGTACCACCGTTTCCATTCGGAGAACCAACTACCGTCGCCGCAGTTGCACCCGAACCCACGGCACCCAGAGCTTCTCCGCTGTCGAGCATCACAACAGATTCACCGGCCAAATCTCCGTCAGCTGCACCAACAAGTATCGGTTGAGATGCGTAATCGAGTGACATGGAAGACGTGATATCAGTTTGACGATGTAACATATATCCACCAACACTCCGCCACGCAGAAGACCATCCTGTCGAAGATACAGCCATCGTATCACCATCAACGACTACACCAACACTACCATATCGACCCGCCGCACCGAAATTACTCATACCGTCCGGTGTAGGACATTTAATGAACTGCACATAGGACCACCCCGAATTGTAATCACCAGGTGTTGACCGCGCGTACACGTGAATACCACCGTCATTATCATTGACATTAGAATATTCATTGGACTTGTGTGCTATATACAGATTATCACCATCCACCGTTGTAACCGGAGGATCACCATTGATCGAATAGTGATTATCAGTAAACCAATGATCATAACTAGCTTCCCCTATAAAATTGGTTTGTGTGAGTGTATTGGAAAAATATACATCTGGTAACGCATCACCCGGAGAGTAAAACGTTTCAGTTTGAACACTGGGGTCCCATGAAGCATTTTTACTTTCAATAGCTCGTACCCACCCCAAAGTTGCTATAGATTGTAAATAGTCATCGCGCCCAAAAGCCCCAAATAAGGGATTGTCGGCGTTGTAATAACGTGATCCTCGATCTATATATGTATGTGGGACTGCCGAAGTACTTATAGTTTCTGCCGCGTACGTGTTAGGTAAAAAACTGCAGTTACTATTATGTAAAAGTCTTACGGCGTTACCGGGTGCCCCGGCTACTATTCGCGTACCATCGGGTGTTATATCGACGGAATACCCGTATCTGTTAAACGATTTATTGTGTTGATCAAACCCGCTAGTGTACTGTGCCTGTGAATCTGGAACCATGTCATAATATGTGTTCGCGTCGTATCGAATTTTCTGATATATACCACTGTCTCCGTTTTCGTATACCAATTGCCAATTTGTACTACTTATAGCCTTGTAAACATAAATTTTATTAAGTCTTGGAGCACCGACTACAATTATATTTGCGGCATCTTTGGATATAGCAACACTTCGACCAAATTCGCTTGCAGTGGGACCTTGTATGATAGCTTCTGTCACCGTTCCAGATGCCCATCTGGTATCTAGTGCACCGGTTATTGTACCACTTGTAGTAAGTACGTGCACACGATTTGCCGCCCAGCCGGGTTCTCCTACAACTACACGCGTACCATCCCAGTTCGATTTTACGGAAGCACCCAATTCCCCCGAAGGGTAACTAAAGTTTGGATATTTAATATAATCGTATCCGGGCCACGTTGAGCCTGAGTTACCGGCTCCTTTTGTTCCTATTAACGTGTACAAAGGTCTCGAAAATACATTACTTATAATATCAGATTCTCCCGGTGGTGTATATCGTACTATATCAAATCGACCGAGTTGTCTAATTTCTTCTCCAACGGCAGGATTATCACCTATAAAATCTCCTCCAAAGTCTTTAGAACCTACGAAATATAGTTTCGTATCGAATGAAATATCAACCGCCGATCCCATACCAACATTAATTTTGGTTCCGTCTAGTTTATGGGCAGGAAACCCTGTCGTTGATACCCAACCAACGTCTTCATCGGGATAAACCTGACCATATAGCGTAGGCCGTGATATATAACCGGTCCCTGTTGCCATTATATATACACGGGATTTAAAAAATTACAAGACCATCGCAGAACTCGAGCGAGCAGATTGTGCCGAGACGATTTGTTTCTTGATAAAAATGTTAGTAGTTCTCACCTGAAAACAATCTACGTCATCTAAAACTCGTATATTTTTACTTACATATACATTCCCTGTCACGACTATTTTATCATCATCTGAATCATTTATAGAAACATTTGATCCAACCTGTAATGTCTGTGTTGTTAAAGGTGTTGTATTTCCTATTCCAACCGGTCCATCGAAATGTAGAGTCGTTGTACCGGTCCATTGACTCCCCGCCATAGGAAGATTATAAAGTCCTGAACCATCACCTATAAAAAAACCGGCATTTACTGTACCCGACGAAGGTAAATCTAATAAATGTTGTGGATTTGAGACTCCGATTCCCACATTACCTGAAGAATAATGAATTCTTCCATTTACACCGGTGGCTGTCCATACTGCGGTACCGGAAGAACCACCTATATCCGTGCCCCACACCGGTACGGTTCCATCACTTTTTAAAACTTCCCCCGTAGAACCTATACTAAGTTTATTGAGTACATTATCGGCGCTCGCGTATAATATATCACCGGTTTGAAAGCCAGTCGTTATAGTGGAAGAATTTGAAATTATAGTCGCCGTTTCAATATCACTAATTCTAGAAGAATTATCATTTAAATCTGAGACAAGTGCGACACCTGTTAATTCTGAACCATCACCTATAAATTTAGATGCCGTCACGATGCCTGTAACTAATACATTCCCACTCGCTGTTAAAGATGTTACGGTGTTTAGAAATTGCGTCGTGACAGTTGTCGTAGGAGCGTTAGTCGTAACCTGTTGCAGGGTACCAACCTGCCCCGAAGCTCCAGATACACCCTGCCAACCGACTTCACCAGGTGCTACGACAGTCAAAACATGTCCTGTTGTCTGTCCTATGGGTACGTTGGCGGCCGTTGCAGTCGAATCCGCGTAGATCATATCTCCGTGCGCCGTGAGGATAGAACTTAAATCAGCTCCACCACCCCCTCCACTCGTGTATTTTTGCGTGGATCGTCCGACTGAACAACGTCCCATTCTTATAGTTGTACGAGACATTTTCCGGGGAGAAAGTCACCCGTATCTTCCTTCGGTTGATCGGGTATATTAAACCCACCCTGTCGATATACACGTAAACGTTTGTTGTACATGGCAAAAAATACCGACCAATGATCCACCACGTCGTAGATTCTAGGATTATTCTTTTTACCCTTCGTTTCTCGCATGATACGACCTATACTCTGAACAATGTCGGATTTGGGTGTGGCGAGAATAACTGTATCGAGGCTCGGTATATCGAGTCCTTCGTGTGCCTGACTGAATGTCGCGAATATGATTTGCTTTTTACTGGATTCGGTTAAATCCACTTCTTTCATTCCACCCATGTATAAACCCGATGTCGTCTTAAACTTTTGGTGTAGAAATTCGCAATGAAACCGTCTATCGCTGAGAACTAAAATTTGTCGCGTCGTTTTTACAACATCTTTGATCGTCTGTAAGATCATTCTGTTTCGATCAGGCATTTCTGTGAGTTCTGTGATCATGGTGGGAAGTGAAAGTTTACCGAAACGTGTGCACGGAGGGGGGTCTTCAAATCTTGGACACGTGTATACGAGTGGAAAAACGTCGACCTGATCCTGGTTTTTGCGTTCTACTGAAAAGAATGTCGGACCCATAAACCAGTGTAAAACTTTAGTGAGTCCATCCTTTCTATTTGGAGTCGCGGATAACCCGAAGGTATGCTTAGGACATAATTTGAACAGAGATTGTGAAAATACCTTCGCACAGATATGATGCGCTTCATCGACTATGAGTGTTCCTATACTATCAAAGTCTTCGAATGAATATTCTTTCAGCGAGAGTGATTGAAGCATGGCGATCACAAAATCACAGTTTACTTCTTTCTTATTCTGTCGAACAATACCTATGGATGCACCTGGGCAAAACTGTTGAATACGCTCTTTCCATTGGTTGGCCAGGAATTCTTTGTGAACGACGATCATCGTTCTATATCCGAGTTTACAGGCTATGGCCAGGGATACGGTCGTCTTGCCGAAACCACATGGTAACGATAAGATTCCATGACCCGCTTCAATAGCTTTAGAAAGTGCTTCGTTTTGATGTGTTTCATCTCTCAATTTTCCTTTAAAAGATATTTTAATCTTTTCTGGCTTAGGTCGGATATCTTCGACCACATTTCCAAACTTTTCTTCTGCGTAATATCTCGGCACGCATAATCCAGATTTTGCCTTTCTGAACACCTTAAACGAGGGAGGTGCTACACCAAAATCTGCATTAACGATCGGGCGAACCGTGAGTTCTTTTTTTATTTCCGATGTATCCGGAACTACACACCCAGATCGTGTGAGTTTCATACGATAATCGAGTCTAGAAGCTTTATATTACTCAACTTCCATGTGTATCCACTATGATTACCTACGTTCCAGGCTCCCGTAAAATCGGTAGTTATTTCTACCTTATCGGATTTTTTAAGTGATTGGACAGGGGCACCCTCGTACGAACACGTGACGCGACGGTACCTAAAAGGAACTTTCACCGTGAGAACGTTGCCATCTAGAGGGTTATCGACGTTAGGATTTTTTGGAAAAACGCGTGAATGCGCCGAGCGCACGCTACAGGTGGTACCATCGGGTATGGTCAACCGTATATATTTTTTGTTATTGTACTCATACATTGGTGTATGAACATGACATGTACATTTAATTCTTTTAAGTGATATATCTGGAAGTGGCATATATATTACTGTGAAGTTTTCTTTATTTTACTTACATCGAAATAAACTATTTTGGATTCCATCGAAGGAAATATGGAAACACTCCGATAGCTATAATTAAAATAACTAAATCCAATGTTAAGACTTTTGATTTTATTTCCGGGCACCAATTTTTATAATCCTTAATTTGTTTAGATTCTTGTGGTTTCGCCCAATGGTAGAACATGGCGAGGTATGTAGGTCCCATATTTCGCTTACAGTCGTAATGGTGATCATAAAACGCTAACATGATATACGGAAAATACAAAAGCGCTAACAGAATCCATTTATTTTTCTTCGGTAAGAACCAATATCCACCAGCTAAAGCAAACGTAAACCATATACACTTCCAATTAACGACTGGGTTAACATCGTAACAGTCTTCTTTCTTATCAGACTCCATGTAATTTACCCCGAGAAAAAAATCAGAATACCGACACGGGTTAGAGAGATAAATTTATCCACATGTAATAAGATGGCTCTATGTTCGTTGAATATACTGCCACAAAGAGTAAACCATAGCACACGTAAATATAAAACGTGGAGGTTTGCATCGGAGTTTCTTATTCGAAAAAATGTAACAAAAGATCAAGCTGAGTTAGGTCGATGGACGAGGGATCGTCTCATAGAACTCGGGCCAACATTTGTAAAATTAGGACAAATTGCGTCCACACGCGCCGACCTGTACTCACCCGAATTTATTCAGCAGCTCGAGGCGTTACAAGATGACGTTCCTCCATGTGAAATTGATATAGATGTAAAACATGATATTTTTAAAGAATTTGACCCCGTACCATTTAAATCTGCGAGTATCGGTCAGGTTCATATGGCCGTGCTGCAAAACGGTCAAAAAGTTGTTGTAAAAGTAAAACGTCCAGGAATCTTGAGTCTCATGAAAGAGGATACAGATACTATACGGGGTATAGTACATTTTTTAGAACGCGTTGGTATCGACACGGGGAATAGTTCTGGCCAGGTTCTAGATGAATCTATAGAGTATCTCTTGGGAGAGGCAGATTATAAACAGGAGATTAACAATGCTATCAAGTTTCGTAAAAGTATGAAAGATGTCGACTGGGTGAAAGTTCCTAAAGTGTATAAAAAGTATTCAGACGATGAAACGATCGTCATGGAATATGTACCATCAGTGAAGCTGACCGAGATTACAGATAAGAAGGTGAATAAGAAGAAGATTTGTGAAGCCCTCATAAATGCATACGTGATTCAAACTATGGATAACGGTCTATTTCACGCTGATCCGCATCCGGGTAACTTGGGGTTTTCGCCAAAGGGGCAGCTTGTATTTTATGATTTTGGATTACTCGTACCATTGTCTGAAGAATTAAGGGATGGATTCACGAAACTCTTTGGTTTTATAATCACACGTGATACAGCGGGTATAGTTGATACATTAGTAAAACTAGGTGTGATTGTCCCGACTTCTTCGGATGTTTCAGATATTGAATTATTCTTTGAGACCATCCTAGGATACTTAGAGACCCTCGACGGTTCTGGAATCGTAAATGATGATCTCGCAGCACAACTTGCGATTGAAAAACCGTTCGTGGTACCGAGTAGTTTCGTGTATCTCGCAAAAGCCTTCTCAACTATAGAAGGTATATGCATCAAACTGGATCCAGACTTTAACTATTTCACGTATTTGGAACCCCTGATTCAACAGCAAATAATAGAATCCGTGGATGTTGGTGATATATTCATGAAAACGACAGAGATTCCTGGGACGATAGGTAAAATAAACACGGCTGTATCGGGGCTTCAAAAATCGAGGGGGTCTATGAAACGTACTATGATCAAAACGAGACAGGAAATTAAGTTCGTCCAATACAGCGTGGTGTGCGCTCTATTGGCTGAGAAATTTGGAGACAGCCCACCTTTAGCGATGTTTTTTGTTTTGTGTACCTTATGGTTTACTTTTCGTAAAAATCAATAGATTTTTTACCATTCTTCTTGGGCTTATCCGACTTTTTAATGAGCTTGTTATGTTCCTCGAGGTATCCCTTCATGCGATTCTGTTCATCACGGAAAATATCAGAGACCTTCTCTTTGATCTTATCCACGTCAGTACCACGTTCCTTTTGAATCTTCTTACTAAGCCTCTTGAATCCCTTATTTTTCTTGTCAGCGGCGAATACGGTCATTGTATTTGTGATGGCGAGCATTTTACTTTGTATCGATATTTAAATTTAAGCGTTCTAACTTCGCTTCAAATTCCCTGCGCTCTCCGGGTGATTTGATGATCTCTCCGTGTTTGAGAGCCCTAATTTCCGGACCCGTCAACTGGATAGCGTCTACCCTGAAATCCTTAAACGCCCTCATGGTGATAGGTACGAGGGGCTCTATGAGATCATAGATAGCTCGTGCGTAATCCTGAATCTCTTTCTGTGCATGGGAATCCATTCGAAGGTGGAGATAATGCATGAGATTATGAAGGTTAATTTTCCAATAGAACTCTGTGTACGTCGATTGAGGAAGATTCCCCCTGGCCTGCTCCCGACAGCATCCATCTTCCAGAAGTTTCTCATAAATGTCGAACGAATTCTCGAGATGTGAATGCATACCATTTTGATCAATGTTCACCACACCTTCTGACCCCTGATGGTTTATCTGTGACTGACCCCTAAGTTCCGAAGGTTCGTAATACTCTTTTGGAACAATTGAGTACCTGGCGGACATTTCATTCACACTCGCTGTTCTATGACGAAGATGCTGTCGAGCAATATAAATGGGCATCTTAATATGAAACTTGAATTCGACCATCTCAAATGGAGTCGTGTGCCAGTGGCGCAATAAATATCGTAAAAGTCCTGTATCACCCCGAGAAGTTTTCGTTCCATCTCCATACGATACCCGTGCGGCTTGTACGATTGAATTATCGAGATTTTCTCTGGGCATATGGTCGACCAATCGGACGAAGCCGTGATCGAGTACTTTGATTTCCATTATATTTCATTATGGATTTACTTCTTTAACAGTTTAAAACAAAGATTCCCATGTGTACATATATGGAACCCTCGTTAGATACATGGATTCAAATTCGAGACACCACAAAAAAGTTTAATATACCGTATTTCTCACTTCGTATTTGTTGCAATCAAAAGGTCAACGGTGAATTATCGCTCCTAAAATCTATAGTAAAAAATACACCAAATGCGACAATTTTTGATGTAGGGGCTACCGGATCACAATTTCCCAAAGACATTGATGACTCAATATCGCTTCATTTATTTGATCCAGAGTTTAAACCTTCTGGAGATGCGTTTAAAAATGATTCCACGTACATCATGTATAAGGAACCGGTGGATTACGACAAACCTAATATACACGTAAACAAAACTGTAGTGGACGCCGATGAAAATTCGCTTCAAAAGTATTGTGAGTCTCGTGACATTAAGCATATAGACTTTTTGAAGATTGATACGGATGGCCATGATTTCGGTGTTCTAGATGGACTCGGAAATATTACGGTGGATATGGTTCAATTCGAATATGATAATTTTTACAGACTTCATTCACTGGATATAAAAGATATGTTCAAACGTCTCGAAGGCTGGCACTTTTTCTATATATTGCCAGGTGGACTTATACCTATAACCGAAATGCGCGAGGATTACGTGTACACAAACATTTTCGCTTCTAAGGAATATCCTCGCGACATTATAAAAGATTACGTACCCGTGATGAATGGTACCGTA
>Ga0233438_10001744_pt1 | contig 22977 bp, 23 predicted proteins | sample SI_123_September_FD_182720 | JGI IMG/M metagenome (GOLD analysis project Ga0233438, IMG submission 182720) | Seawater microbial communities from Saanich Inlet, British Columbia, Canada - SI_123_September2016_10_MG | ecosystem: Environmental > Aquatic > Marine > Inlet | place: Canada: British...
TAGCTGAAAAAGGCGTAAGAGTTGTCTATTTCCCTTACACCAAAGGCTCTAGTAGTACTTTATTAAACGAAACACTCAAAGTTTTAAGAGATTCTACGGATGATAACAGATAAAATACCTTTTCTAACTATAGTTTTTGATTCAAGTAAAACCCAATCTTTCTTGGCGGCTTTGGCATGTGTTGAAAAAGTCAAAAATTTGTTTAGTTTCAATTTTTCCGGAAGGAATTTTTAATAATGATCTTAGAGAAGAAGTTCACATTGATACAAAGCATGACTTGCCACACACTCTCTAGTTATCACCAGGTTTTTGTCGATCGCGACCCTAGAGGAGTTTACTTAGTTGTAAGAGATTATTATGCCTATCCCATTCGGTTGCAGGCATATAGGCCGTATTTTACGGTGAATTACGGTGGGCAAGACATAATAATGACATGAAGAAAAAAGCAATCATAGTATCCGGATACTTTAATCCTATTCACAAAGGGCACTTGGAGTATTTTAATAGTGCTAAGGCCATAGCGGACGAGCTATTCGTGATTGTAAATAACGACCACCAAAGAGCGCTTAAGAGAAGTAAAGAGTTCCAAGGGGAAGAAGAGCGTATAATCATTGTGTCGAATATCAAAGCAGTGGATCAAGCGATTCTTTCGGTAGATAGAGATCGTACGGTTTGTGCGACGCTGGAAAAAATTGCCAATGAATATGGTTATGACTATGATCTAGCTTTTGCCAACGGCGGCGATCAAAACAACGACACTATACCAGAACGTCCAATCTGTGAAAAAATGGGTATAGTCCTCCTTGATGGGCTAGGAGATAAAATTCAATCGAGCAGTTGGTTGCTCAAGAAGAAATAGAGATGGTAAGTAAAGACCCAAAACTAATAGTTGACATAGATAATACCATAACAATTCATGAGTCCTCCAAGCAGTATTCCGAAAAATCGCCGAACCTTGAGGTAATAAGCAAACTGCATGAGTATAAAAAAAATGGCTTTGAAATCATTCTTTTCACAGCCAGAAACATGCATACACATCAGGGGGATTTAGGTAAAATTAACGCAATAACTGCCCCAATATTAGTGAAATGGCTAGCTAAACACAATGTCCCATATGACGGGCTAATTTTAGGAAAGCCTTGGTGCGGTGAAGGTGGTTTTTATGTAGATGACAAAGCAATAAGGCCATCAGAATTTACTGAGTTATCATATGATGAGATAAAACAATTGATAGAATGAGATTAGGAGTAATTCTATCGAGCCAATATTTAACGAATGATTTGGCTGCTGATTTTGGGAAAATCGTCCCTAGTGACCTCCCAATAGCTAACAAACCTCTATCATCTTACCAGATTGAATCGATTGAAAAAGATTGTGACAAAGTTGTTTTCACTTTACCTGAAGGATATACTTCTAGGTGGATCAAGAATGATGTGATTTATTGCCCGATAGGATTAACGCTTCGGGACGTTATTGATTTCGTTATAGGGAATACTAATGAGGCATCTGAGTACTTGTTTTATTTTGGTGACACATTCCTATCAATTGAATACAGCCCTAACTCATTCTATATTGGAAATCCAAATTATTCTTATCCTACATGGCATTACGTTGACGAAACTCAAGTATTTGCAGGAGCTTTTACAGTCAATAGGGCTGATTTGATCAAATATATATTAGGTGCTAAGGATACGGACGCACTAATATCAAAGTTGTCCAGCTCTTTGAGTTTAACGCCTGCGAGAAAATGGCTAGATTTTGGCAATTACTCAACTTACTATAACGGTAAGAAGCGCTATTTAGAATCCCGAAACTTTAACAATATTAGAGTTACAAGTGATTCAATACTCACAAAGCATTCTAAGGATTTTGCTAAAATTTTCTATGAATACAATTGGCTGAATAATTATTCAAATAAGTTCCCAGCATCATGTCCAACTCCTAAAAATTTCCTTCTTTACGGCGATAGTGCTTCTTACGATGTTGAATATTTTGCTCTACCTACGCTTGCTGACTTATTTGTTTATGGGATTAGAGATGAAGATTTTTGGAAAAATACCCTAACCCGTTGTGCGGTACTGATTGAAAAGTTTAGTCAATCACAAGTTGTACAACAAAACGTTGGTGGGTTTTATCTCTCAAAAGCGGAAGAAAGAAAAACTTACAGTGGATACAAAAGTTTAGGTTTTGAACCGGAGTTCCTGCAGTCGCAACTGTTAATAGCGAAGGAGCTCGACAGTTTTGATTATGAACTAGTAGGCGGACACGGGGATTTTTGCTTTAGTAATTTGTTGTTTGATACACGAAGTCAGACAGTTAAAGTATTAGACCCTCGAGGTTATTTGTCTCGTGATGCTGGCCAATCGTTAGTTGTTCCACGTAGTTATGATATATATAAACTCGCTCACAGCATGATTGCTGGATATGATTTTGTAATTGCATCTGGAAGAATGGTTACTCACAAAGCTTTCGTTTCGGATTTTGAGGAAATATTTAATATCAACCGTAAATGGTTATATGCAGGACTGTCACATCTATTCTTTACGATGATTCCTTTGCATAAGGATCGATTAGACCGACAAAAGGCATTTGTGGAATTAACGAAGAAATATTATGCAGATTATACCAATTGCGGGTAAGTCAAGCAGATTTAAATCCGCTGGATATACTACCGCGAAGTATTTATTACCGGTTTCAGGCAAACCAGTAATTCAACATATCTTGAGTTATTTCGATAGATCAAAGCCGACTCTGTTAATCTTAAATAAACAAGACGTAAACAAAAAAAAGATTGAAAGAATCCTCAAAGCTTTAGAATATAAGGATTTTCAAGTGGTAGAAATAGACGATACAGATGGTCAACTGACTTCTGTAGTTGAAGGGGTTTTAATTTCTAAATATCATAATTATGATGGTCCGGCTTGGATATATAACGGTGATACTATAAGAAAGAAGGAGTTGCCATACTCTCTTCTATCCAATAATAATAGTGAAGGTTTTATTGAGGTTTTTAAGGAGGAAGGTAGTCATTGGTCCTTTGTTGATTCACTAGGAAAAATTTCGAGAATAACAGAGAAGAATAGAATCTCTGATTACTGTTGTACGGGTCTATATGGGTTTAAAAACTTGAATAGAGTCATCGGATATGTTAGAAATGGCAATGTAGCAAAGCTTAGAAATGAATTGTACGTATCAGGAGTATTTCAAAATATTATGGATGATAATATGACTGTTTGGGCTTTTGAATCAGATAGGACCGAGTTTTTATTATGTGGCACACCAAGCGAATATGAAATGGTTTTAACAACGACAGAATGAATAAAGTAGCATTAATTACGGGTGTAACTGGTCAAGACGGAGCTTACCTAACTGAGTTTTTATTGAAAAAAGATTATATCGTACATGGTCTAAAGCGTAGAACGTCCTTATTCAATACGGATCGAATTGATCACTTATATCAGGACCCACATGTTGACGGAGCCAACTTCTTCATGCACTATGGAGACATGACCGATAGCACTAACCTAGTTCGATTGATTCAAGAAATTCAGCCGGATGAGATATATAATCTTGCTGCTATGAGTCACGTGCGTGTGTCTTTCGATGTGCCGGAATACGTTGCAGATGCGGATGGTATTGGAACCCTGCGATTATTAGAAGCCATTCGTATTCTTGGGCTAGAAAAGAAGACGCGGATTTATCAAGCGTCTACCTCTGAGCTTTATGGTAAAGTACAGGAGGTACCACAAAGTGAGAAAACACCTTTCTACCCACGCTCTCCTTATGCTGTTGCTAAGATGTACGCCTATTGGATTACCGTAAACTACCGTGAGGCTTACGGAATGTTTGCTTCTAACGGTATCCTCTTTAATCACGAGAGCCCAATACGTGGGGAGACGTTCGTAACACGTAAAATCACGCGCGCCGTTTCTCGAATTGCACTTGGTCTTCAGGATAAATTTTATTTAGGGAATCTGGACTCTAAAAGAGACTGGGGACATGCTAAGGATTACGTTCGAATGATGTGGATGATTCTTCAAGCTGAAAAGTCTGAAGATTGGGTCATCGCAACAGGTAAGACCACCAAGATTCGTGACTTTGTGAAAATGGCATTTGATCATGTGGGTATTGAACTTGAATTCACTGGTTCAGGAGTTAACGAGGTTGCGAAAGTTATAAAGTGTAATAACCCTAATTACCAGTTAGAGATCGGAAAGACAGTTTTGGCAATTGATCCAAAGTACTTCCGACCTACGGAGGTAGATCTTCTAATTGGAGACCCTACGAAAGCAAAGGAGAAATTAGGCTGGGAACCACAAATTCAATTAGTCGAACTAGTTGAGGACATGATGATTTCAGACCTTAAACTGATGCAAAAAGATAAGTACTTAGAAGACGGAGGATATCAAACTCTAAATTACTTTGAGTAATGATTAAAAAGTTTGACAAAATATACATCGCTGGCCATCGAGGAATGGTGGGTTCTGCATGCTGGAGAGCACTCGAAGCGGAAGGGTATACAAACCTTGTAGGAAAGACTTCTAAAGAACTTGACCTAAGAGATCAGAAGGCTGTAGAAGAGTTTATTAGATCAGAGAAACCAGTTGCAATCATTGACGCGGCAGCAAAAGTTGGAGGGATACTTGCGAACGATACATATCCCTATGAGTTTTTGATGGACAACATGCTTATTCAGAATAACCTCATCCGTTCTGCGCATGAGAATAACGTCCCTAAATTTATCTTCTTGGGCTCGAGCTGTATCTATCCTAAGTTTGCGCCGCAGCCTCTAAAGGAGGAGTATCTGCTTACAGATTCCTTGGAGCCAACTAATGAGTGGTATGCGATTGCGAAAATCTCAGGCGTGAAGCTGATAGAAGCATTACGTAAAGAATACAGCAGAGATTATGTGTCGCTTATGCCAACAAATCTTTATGGCCCTAATGACAACTTTGATTTAAAAACTTCACACGTATTACCTGCAATGATTAGAAAGTTTCATGAGGCCAAGCTTAATGGAAATGCTCCTGTTGAACTTTGGGGTACAGGTTCTCCAATGCGCGAGTTTTTGCACGTTGATGACCTTGGTCAAGCGGTATTGTTTGCTCTCGAGAATAAACTCGATGAGCACTTATATAACGTTGGAACCAGTGTGGACCTTACTATTAAAGAATTAGCAGCAATTATTCAAGTTTCTACAGGCCACCTTGGTGAAATTAAGTGGGACAGCTCAAAGCCTGATGGAACGCCCCGAAAATTGATGGATACTTCGAAGCTGAATAATATGGGCTGGTCATCAAAAATCAATTTAGAAATAGGAATACCAGAATTATATAATTGGTATAAAGAATCAGAAACAAAATGAAAATAACAGTTATTGGACTAGGATATGTTGGGCTTCCACTTGCCGTGGAGTTTGCTAAAAAATATCCTACTGTAGGATTTGATATCAATACGCTTCGAGTAGATGAGCTTATGAAAGGTCATGACCGTACACTTGAGGTAGAGGATAGGGCTTTAAAAGCTGTGATATCATCTGATCTAATTTCATTAGAGACAAATGAAAAAGGTTTGTATTGCACAACTTCCGTCGGGGATATTGAATCTTCAAATGTTTATATCGTAACGGTTCCTACGCCCACTGATAAAAACAAACGACCGGTTTTAACTCCTCTTATTAAAGCTTCTGAAAGTGTTGGTAAAGTTCTTAAAAAAGGAGATTATGTTATTTATGAAAGCACGGTCTATCCGGGTGTTACAGAGGACGAATGTGTTCCTGTTCTGGAGAGTATTTCAGGTCTAAAGTTTAATAAAGATTTCTTTGTTGGATACTCCCCCGAGCGAATTAATCCAGGAGATAAAGAACGTACGGTAACGAAAATATTAAAGGTAACTTCGGGCTCCACTCCAGAATCTGCTGAGGTTATCGATAATTTATATAAGTCCGTGATTACTGCTGGGACTCATTTAGCACCCACTATTAAAGTTGCAGAAGCAGCTAAAGTAATTGAGAATAGTCAACGTGATATCAATATTGCCTTTGTCAATGAACTAGCTAAGATTTTTAATAAATTAAATATAGATACACATGCCGTTTTGGAGGCCGCAGGAACCAAATGGAATTTTCTTCCATTCAAACCTGGTTTAGTTGGAGGACACTGTATTGGTGTTGATCCATATTATTTAGCTCAGAAAGCGCAGGAAGCCGGCTACCATCCTGAGATAATTTTAAGCGGTCGCCGCTTGAATGATGATATGGGTAAATACGTTGCGGGTGAAGTCGTAAAGTTAATGATGAAGCGTTCTCTTCCTGTACTTGGTTCTAATGTGCTCATGCTTGGCATTACATTTAAAGAAAATTGTCCTGATATTAGGAATACCCGTGCTATTGATGTTTATGAAGAATTACGTTCGTATAATGTAAATGTCGAAGTTTATGATCCATGGGCTAACACAAAGGAGGTTCAAGATGAATTTGGATTCAAACTCGTTGATAAGCCGAACAAAAAGTACCATGCAATTATTTTAACTGTTGCTCATCAAGAGTTTTTGGGTCAAGATCTGCGCTCTCATTTGACAAATAATGGAATACTGTACGATGTCAAGGGAGTTATGGACAGAAATATTGTTGATGCGAGATTATGATGAATAAGAAAATCAATTTACTCATCACAGGAGGTGCCGGATTTATTGGCTCAAACCTGGTAGAACAGTTTCTTGAAGATGATAGAATAGGGTTAGTAAGAGTCCTAGATAACTTAAGTAATGGCTACATTGAAAACATTCAAGGTTTTTTTGATCATCCAAGATTTGAATTTTACCAAGGGGATATAAGAGATTTTGAAACATGTCTTAAGGCATGTGAAGGGATAGATAAGATTTCTCATCAGGCGGCTTTAGGCTCTGTCCCTCGCAGTATCGAAAATCCAATACTTAGTACCGAAGTAAATATTTTGGGTACTGTGAATTTAATGTTTGCTGCAGTACAGCAAAATGTAGAGAGGGTAGTCCTAGCTTTCAGTTCGAGTACATATGGCGACCATCCTAGTCTTCCCAAAGTTGAGGAATTCACAGGAACCCCCCTTAGTCCATACGCTGTTACAAAAGCCGCGATAGAACAATTTGCTCTGGTATTTGGTAAAACTTACGGATTAAACTGGATAGGCTTACGGTACTTTAATGTCTTTGGGCCAAAGCAAAATCCAAAAAACCCCTATGCTGCGGTAATTCCGATATTCTTCGACTGCATCATGTCCGAAAAACCAATTACAGTGCATGGCGATGGAACTACAACCCGAGATTTCACTTATGTTGAAAATGTCAAGCACATGAATGAGCTCAGCTTGTTTACTGAAAACAAGCTGGCTTTAAATCAGGTTTATAATACAGCTTGTGGAGAACAAATTTCACTACAAAGAGTAATTGAAACAATAGAGATGATTTCTGGTAAAAAAGCAGAAATAATCTACGTTGAGAAAAGAGATGGGGATATAGATCACTCTCTAGCAGATATTGTAAAGGCAAATAAAAATCTTGGCTACACACCCACGACTAAATTCGAAGAGGGAATGAGAAGAGTTCATAATTGGTTAGAAAATAGGACTTAATTATATGCCTAAAAAAATATTTGAGATAACTAATTTTATTTGGCATTTTATTGCAGCAGCACTAATTGTAAGAATTATCACTGAAAAAATAGATAAATCGGACTATGGCATGTACACCTATGTTTTAATGTTTTTGGTTTTATCAGTACAAGTCAGTGGTAACTTTTTTTTCCCTGGAATGATAAGAGAATGGCAGAAAATTAAAAACACGGGAAAACCACTTATTATTCTTTTAAAAGGTATAGCAATAGCAATGGCTCTCAATGCTTTAATATCCATATTAGTCTACGTTTTGTTTCTAATCGAGTTTAGTAAACTTTTTGTGTTAGTGACTTTTTTACTTGCCTCATTCAAGGGTCTTACTAGAATGATGAATCAGCTTTTAAATATGGATAATAAGCGTAATATATATGTATATTTGGAGTCAATAATATTGTTATTAACGGTTATAATCTTAAGCTTTTATAACTTCAAATCAATATTGTTTATAGTGATTATCCTGAGCGGCATGTTCTTAGTTCAATTGGCGCTTCAATTTTCTTTGCTGCTAAAAAACAGTAAGTCAACTATAGTCAGAATGAATGAAAATAAACTTTTGGATGAAATCTATAGATACTCCCGCCCTTTTGTGATTACAAATATTGTGGTTTATTTAGTTCAGCAGTTTGACCGTTATTATTTAAATGAGTTCATGAGTATTGAAGCGGTGGGAATATATTCGGCTAATTTTCAATTAAGTTGGGCGCCTTTTGTCGTCGCTTCATCCATTCTTGCAGCATATATTATGCCAAAGGTAAATATACATTTTGACACAAAAAAGTCGTTAAACATAGATATAGATTTGAGGATTTTGTGTTTTGCCATGGTCGCAGTAATTCTATCCTATATGTTAGGACCGATTCTAGTGAAATATATGATTCCAAAAATGTTTAATTTGCAAGTTTGTTTAGTTTTGATTACTGCTGGATGGCTGAGTATTTTAACTTCTATGGGGGAATTAATATTTGCTGCTGCCAGAAGGACATCTGATTTGAACAGATTAAGAATAATAGTCTTCATTCTGGGGATAATTCTTACATACGTATATTATGAAATTTTTGGTTCTCGGTCTGTTATAGGAGTGCCATTGGTTATAACATATATAATCTATTTAATATCATTATTGAAACAAAGTAGAAAATTGACCCTAATAATATGAGGTTGGCAGTATGTTTTTTTGGTAATTTGGGATGGGAATTGCGAGATTCGCAAAAAGTTTCGTTGGACACCACGGTTGTTCGAGAGAATATTGCTTTTATCAAATCAAAAAACAAAGATGTATTGTTTTTTGGTCATTGTTGGAGTTCTGCGTTTAGTGAGGATCTTCGCACAATGGATTTCACAAGGTTAGAGATTGAGCCGCAGAAGTCCTTCTGTTGGGATGGATCAGAATCATATAGTAAGGGTTCGTTAAAGAAATACAAGAATTACCTCGATAGAAGGTTTAAAAATAATGAAGATGCTTTCCTTTATGCAACACGATCGAAGAGTCGCTGGTACAGTACTTGTAGATCGCTAGAATTAATGAAGCATTTCATTTCAGATACGGGCGTGCTATTTGATAATGTTCTTTTTCTTAGATATGACGTCAAGCTTAAGGATAGCTTTAGTTTCGATATGCATTTGTCTGATGTTGTTTTAGGGGACTCATCGCGGTATTATGATAGATATGTTGGAAAAAAAAATCTTCTTAGAGTCTTTATGAAAACTCTAGTGGGTGTCAACAGAATATCGGTTCAACCCAAGATTTTTTCCTCTATATTATTTTGGCGAAATTATCTACATATTAGTGACACTTGGATTCTTATATCATTTGAAAAATGTGACACTTTAAAAAGCCTCTATCTTCAACACGGGCACTATCACTGCAGTCCACATATTGCCTTGTATGAGCTAATTTGCTTCTATGATTTGTCCATGAAATTTAACAATGACCAGGGAATAGACTATAATTTAAAAAGATTTCCTCGCTTGAATGGACTCTAGAGTCATTTTCTCCATTATCGCAGCACTTTTATCGCTTATTAATATAGCTATAATAATGCGATTTCGTAAAGGATTACTGTCATCCTTTGGGGTAAGTGGCATGTTGATATTAGTATTATTACTATGGAAGCAAATAGCATATTTTTTCAGCGTTAATATATTTGACTTTTTTAATTCATATCATTACTGGAAAATCTATTCAATATCAGGAGAGCATTTTGTTTATATATATGTCTTTGAACTTGTGGCAAATTTGACATTCCTTACAGTTCTTGTATCAAAGCAAGTTCAATTTGAGAGGTTACCAAAGATTAAGGTGACTTCCGAACAGATTTCTATTTTATTGCTATTGTTGTTAACTTTTAACATTGGTAGATTCGCAGAAACATATAGTTTTGGACGAATAACAAATCCCTTAGGAATACTCTCTTCTTTTTCCACTTATCTCTTACAACCAGTATCAGTAATATCACTTTATTATATTAAAAGATTTTCTAGACTACAGAGTGTAATTGTAGCTATCACATTTATTAGCACCTTGATATCCATAAATACTAGGGGATATGTAGTATACGGTATATTAGTATTGTTATCTATGTATTTATTTGCCAATTTTAGTAAGATAAAACTATTGCTATTTAGATCGATTATAATAGTCCCATTACTACTGCTAATCTTTAAAGGTGTGCCTCAAATATCGTATTCTATTGATAAATCTGAAACTAGCAACCGGGGAAATTTATCATTAGAACTTTATGATAACAATGCAAAATCAGCGGGTAGAGAACTTTTGGATGAACTAGATTTCCGTTTTGGAATGATGCCTAGAATGAGTTCAAAATTTATTTTTATGTCGAGTCAATACGGCCACGTGGGCTTGAGCCCTGTATTCCATAGTTTGGTGGGTTTCATCCCAAGATCTTTGTGGCCTAATAAGCCAGTACCATCCACTGACACGGGTTTAGACATTAATGATCAGGCCATGTATCGGATTTATAGAGAAAGTTTAGGAAGAGACACAACGAGTATGGTTGAGTTTAGTGTGCCAGGGCATTATTTCTGGGAACTTCACATCATTGGGGTGGTACTATTTTCCATTTTCAGTGCTATTTATACAAAAACTATTCTTGCCATATTTAAGGGTGAAATATTAGGCATTAGCGTGCTATTAACCACTATGAAGCCATGGGGTTTTATGGATCCGAAAATTTGGATGAGCGACATACCGCTGCAAGTATATCAGGTGTTTATCCCTTTATTTTTGATATTACTATTATTTAGGATCGTTGGTGTTATCAATGCCTCATTGAAACAAGTTATTTTTAATCATGAATAAAGAAATACACCTATACCTTAAAGGTGGATTAGGTAATCAATTATTTCAGACCGCTTATGCATTGTCTTTATCTAAAAATTTAGGTAGTAGATTGACTGTAGATAACGTTTCTGGCTTTCGTCTTGATACGACTTACAACAGAACGTTTGAACTTGATAGTTTTTTTGAAATGCATGAGATTGGACATGAAAAGTGGGTTCTTTTAAAGAGGTTATGGAACAGATACCCCAAAGTAAAGTATTTAGCAAGATTGTTAGGATTAAACGTGGTGTCTGATTCATTTATTGGGAATTTTCAAGCCCCATATATAATCATAGATGGTTACTTTCAGAGTGAGTCATACTTTTATGATAACAGGATGGTTTTGGCAGAGAAATTAAAGCGTATGCTCCCAAATTTGGAGAAATCTAAGGTTAAAGAATATATTTCGGTAGGAATACGTCTTTATGAAGAGACTGAGAACCCAACCCAATATAGCCGAAGTGGTATACCTTTTGATTTTCAATCCTTTCTAAGCGCAATCGTAGATGAAAATCCAGCTAAAACAATAAAGGTTTTTACATTTTCGGTAAGCCAAGCGTTAATTCAATTCTGTAAAAGGCACAATATAGATATTGTTGAAGGAAAGAATAGTAGTCTAAGTACATGGGAAACTCTTGAGATATTCGGATTAGGGGAAAAGCTATATTTCAATAATAGTACCTTTTATTGGTGGGGGGCCTGGGCAAGTGACTTAATATTGGAGCGTAACGGTTCTGGAATCAAGGTATATGATGATTTTTTAGCAACAGACACAGTGCCAAAGAGATGGAGCAAGATCGACTGTCGATAATTATACCGGTTTTCAATAGATTCGAGGTATTGCAAAATGCTATTTCAAGTGTTCTGAAGTGTGTAAACCCTCATTATGAGTTAGAAATCATTGTTGTTAACGATGGATCTACCGATGGAGATTATTCCTTTTATGAATCAGACTTTGTAAGAGTTTTCAATCAAGAAAATAAAGGTGTCAGTGCGGCAAGAAACCAAGGGATAAAATTATCTACAGGTAATTGGTTGTTTTTTTTAGACGCAGATGATGAGATTTACAATAATTCATTGTTATATAGGTATTTAAGTGTTAAGAAGAGTGGCAAGCTTTTTATTTGTGGAGCCTATTATATAACCTATGACAACGTAATAATGAGTAAAAAAACTGCCAAGTTATTTTGGCTACCTATCTATCATCATTTGCCTTTTCGAAATGTCATCGCAACAAGCACAGTGGGGTTACATCGTAAGCTAATACAAGATCAAGAATTCTTCCCTGAACATATTGGCAGGTCAGAAGATTGGATAGCGTGGAACAAGGTAGTATCATCATCTAACGCTACTTACGTCAAAGAAGTTATTGCGATAAAAAACGAAGATGGACTAGGTATTACGCATAGAGAGGAATTAGCACGAGAAAAGCAACAAAGATTAAAGATCTTATACAGAAATATTAGTATGATGGATTTAAATCACAAAACTAAGTTTCGGCTCAAGTTTGGATTAAAGTTAAGATTAATGGTAGTTAATACTATTAACTTATTGCACTCGTAATCTATTTTATGGCCACAAATAAACTCGTAATAGATTTACTTTCCACTGGTAGCGGAGGTGCCTTAAAATTCGCGAAAGCGATAAGTATGTATAGAAATCTCTTTCAAATGGAGATTACCTTAATTGTTATTGAAGATTTATCCAAGCGCATAAATATAGGCGATCGTGATATTATATTGGACAATAAATTTGCAGGAATAGGTAGATATATATTTTACCAGAAAATCACCAAATGTCTTAAAAAGTCTCTTGGAGAATACTATTTGTTGAACCCATATCAGGTTGGACTTAAATATGGAGCGAATAAAATGAAATCAGTTTTGAGGAATATGGAGCCTTTCTTGCACCATCGGTATCATTACGGGCTTAAGCAATGATTTCGGAACTGGGCGCTCTATTATATGACGATACAAAAATTTCGAAGTTCAAAGGCGGTTATATCTATAAGTAAATGTACAAAGAGATTTTTAGCAGATAAAAACATAGATTCACGATTAATTCCCCATGGATTTGATATTTCGAAATCGTATTTCAACATCAACGGTAGGTATTAATAGGGAACTTTTGACTGATCAACTAAAATTTCCGGAGAATATTTCTATTGGATAGGATTGGTTGTTGTGGTTAGAGTTGAGTCATTTAAATTTTCAATTCATTTTTGTAAACAGTGTAGTTACGGTACGTATGGTAGGTCACACAGATAACTTAACCTTCGAAAGGTACAAGAAGGAGTATGCTGTTCTAGACGAATTGCATGAATATATGATTACAGAAGGTAATATCATATCCTCAAGAATTCATTGTGCTATAATCTATCGTGAGTTCCTTTTATTAAAGGATTTTCAACGAATAGTTTTATTGCTTAAAATATCTTTTGATATATCGTTGCAAATATTTCTTATTACTTGTTTAGGAATATTAACCACTCTTCTAAGTAGTAAGAAATGAAGATTGCTATTAACTTTGCGACAAACACATCAGGGGGCGGCAGATATCACGTAAACAAGTTCTTACTTTCTATTGATGATTCATCATTTGCGAATCTATATTTTATATTCAATCATTGTCACAGGGACCTAGGAATCGAAGAGAACTGTATATACGTAGATTCTCCGGCGAGAAGCTTTCGAGCAAAGCGCCAGATAAAGTTATTTTTAAAGCACCATTGTATAGATGTTATTTATACAATGGCTGGTCCCTCTTATTGTAGCTTTGACATACCACATATACTCGGTTTAAGTAATGCTTGGATACTCAGAGAAAACAAATTGTTACTGCGACATTTTTTTAGAGGCAGGACATTTCTTTATGAACATCTCCGGATACAATGGCAAAGATTGAATGTATCTAGGTCAGCTTCAATGTATGTATTTCAATCGCAAGAATCGGAGCGTGCTCATATTAGTGACTTTCCATTTATGGAAGGGAAAACTGCATTAGTTCCCAATGCACTAGCCGCAGAGGCCAAAGTCCAAAATACTTCTTGTACCTTTGATGTGTTAGTACCAGGTACCTATTATCCTCATAAAGGTGTTGAAGAGATTTACCAATATGCTGTTAACCTACCATATCGCGATTTTACGTTTACACTACATGATGACAGTTGGCAAGTTTTGATAAAACGATATGGTGAATACGCGCACATTAAAAATATTGGCAGGTATGCACCTGAAAATGAGATTTTGATTTGTGGTGGGTCGAATGTCGTTATCCTCAACTCATACATCGAAACTATAAGTGGAACAGCGTTATCAGCGGCTTTCGCGGGCACGAAGGTTGTGGCGAGAAATATTAATGCTAATAAATCGATTTTTGGAGACTCAATACCATATTATGATTCTGTTGTAGAATTGGAACTAATACTTAATAGTAATATGTCGATACCAGTTTCTAAATATCCACTAGTAAGCTACAGAAAAAGAGTAACAGAAATATTAGATATTATATTAAAATGTGTGGAATAGTTGGATATGTAAATACGCGTTCAAATTTTGATTTAGATGACTTAGGTCACAGAGGTCCGGATTTTCAGGATTCAATTCAGGTTGATAGAGTTTCATTAGGTCATACAAGGCTTTCAATAGTTGAGACTACGACTTTAGGAAATCAGCCATACATATCGTCATGCGGTTCTTATCACCTGGTCTTTAATGGTGAAATTTATAATCATGAACAGCTCCGATTAAAGTTGAAACAAAGTTTTGATATATCGTTCGAATCAAAGAGTGATACTGAAACCGTTATGCATTGCCTAGTTAACTGGGGCGAGAAAGCATTGGAGATGTTTAATGGAATTTTTGCACTAGCTTTCTTCTGCAGAACAGGAAAAAAATTAATTATTGCTAGAGATCGATTCGGAGTAAAACCTCTTTATTATGGTTTTCACGACAACTCCCTGGTTTTCTCTTCAGAATTAAAGGCATTAAAAAACTGGGAGCATTATGATTCAGAATTATGTATTAAAACTTTAGAGAATTATGTTAGATATTTATGGTCACCGGGTTCAAATACTCCTTTACAAAGGATTAAAAAATTACTGCCTGGTCAATTAATTTCAATAGATCTGTCAAAAGAAGTTTTAGATATTGAGAAAAGGCTTTATTATATTCATAAGAAAAGTAAGACTATAAATATTTCAGAAGATGTTATGGTTGATCGCTTGGATGAATACTTGAATAAAAGTCTAAAAAGGCAATTAATGGCTGATGTGCCGATAGGCTTTTTTTTATCCGGAGGACTGGACAGTAGTATTTTAGTAGCAATAGCAAGAAAGTTAAACCCCGAGAAGAAAATAACTTGTTTTACTATAAACACAAAAGAATTTACATCTTCTGAAGGCTTTGATGATGATTTGTATTACGCTAAGAAAGTTGCTGCATTCTTAAATGTAGATTTAATTGAGGTGGAATGCAGGAATGATATTTTAGCTGACTTCGACTCTATGATTTGGCATTTAGATGAGCCCCAAGCGGATGCAGCACCATTGAATGTTCAAAATATCTCGAGAAAAGCGAGGGAGTTAGGGTTTAAGGTTTTAATAGGCGGAACGGCGGGTGATGATTTGTTTTCAGGGTATCGTCGTCATCAGGCACTAAAAGTAATTAGAGTTACTCGTCTCATCCCATCTGCAGTTTTTACATTGCTGAAAAATGCTATGATTGTAGTTCCTATTAAAAAAGTGCAAAAACGCCGATTGATTAAGATTTTCGGGAGTTTATCAGACTCTGGTCTAAAACGTGTTTTCAGCCTTTTTGAGTGGTTACATTTTGATATATCTTCCGATTTATTCATTGATAAGAAGTCTCGTAAAGAGAGATTTGAATTTTTTGAGCAATTAGGTTTTGGTACTTCGTTGAGTGACTTTTCTTTAGAAGATTTTTTAATGATAGAGCGAAATAGTTTTCTGGTGGATCATAATTTAAATTATACTGATAAAATGGGTATGGCTGAAGGTGTGGAGATTCGTGTGCCTTTTCTTGACAATGATTTGGTAGATTTTGCTAAATCGGTTCCGGATGATTATAAACTTAGGAATGGTGAAACCAAATATCTCTTGAAGAAGGTTGCGGAAAGATACTTGCCACATGATGTCATTTACCGAAGTAAGACTGGATTTGGCGCTCCTGTAAGGAGATGGGTTACTGAGGATTTGAAAGATCGAATTGAGCAAGACCTTTCCCAAGAGATACTGAGTAATCAGGGTGTTTTTGACGGATGTAAAGTGCAAGAATTGATAAGTAAAAATGAGAAAGGAAAAATAGACGCCTCCTATTCTATTTGGGCGCTTTTGGCTATTCAGAGTTGGATTAAACAATTTACTAGTTGAAAATGAACCAGATTATCCAAAACTTAAGTGATGGCAAAACATCTGTAGCGGAGGTGCCTATGCCGTTGTGTAATTCCCGATCCGTCTTAATACAAACTTCGCATACTCTAGTTTCGTTAGGAACGGAGAAAATGTTGGTAGACTTTGGGAAAGGATCACTTCTACAAAAAGCTAAATCTCAGCCAGACAAGGTTAAAGAGGTAATTGCTAAAGTAAAAACCGACGGGCTAGCCCCTACCGTGGCAGCGGTTAAAAACAAGCTCGAGCAGCCTATTCCTCTTGGTTATTGTAATGTAGGAACTGTCATTGAGGTTGGTCGTGATGTTACTGAATTTAAAGTAGGCGATCGTGTTGCTTCGAATGGTCCACACGCTGAATATGTCAGTGTTCCTAAAAACCTAGTGGCTAAAATTCCTGAAGGTGTAAGTGAAGAGAAAGCTGCTTTTACAGTTATTGGATCTATCGGTCTTCAAGGAATACGCTTAGTAAACCCAACTCTCGGTGAAACAGTTGTTGTAGTTGGTTTAGGACTGATTGGTCTTATTACAGCGCAGTTATTGAAAGCGAATGGTTGTAATGTAATCGGTTTTGATTTTGACCAGGGTAAGGTTGATTTAGCCAATAGTTATGGAATTGATGCCGTTAATCCAGGGAAAGGGGTAAAACAGGTGGAATACGTATTAGAAAAAACCAATCAGGTTGGTTGTGATGCAGTAATAATTACCGCATCAAACCCTTCAAATGAAATCATCAGCCAAAGTGCACAGATGTCTCGCAAGAGAGGTCGTATTGTTCTTGTTGGCGTTATTGGTCTTGATATCAAACGTTCAGATTTCTATGAGAAAGAGTTATCGTTCCAGGTATCGTGTTCATATGGTCCAGGTCGTTATGATTCTAGCTATGAAGAAGGTGGTAATGACTATCCATTACCTTATGTACGCTGGACAGAGAAGCGCAATTTTGAAGCGGTATTGAATGCACTTTCTAATGGGACTTTAGATGTTGATACTCTGATTACAGAAAGAGTTCCATTTAAGAACTATTCTGAGATTTACGACAATATCGGCAAAGGGAATAGCATTGCATCTATACTTGTCTATGATACCGAAAAGAAGAGTTCTGACCCAAGAAATGTAAAGATTACCGAGTCGAAGACTTACGCAGCTGGCAAGCCGGTATTGGGTGTAATTGGCGCAGGAAACTTTACAGGATCAACTATTCTACCAAAACTAAAGGCAGCTGGAGCTCAAATTAAAAGTATTGCCAGCTCTAAAGGCTTAAGTGGTAGTATTCAAGCGAAAAAACACTCGATAGAAAACAGTACCACGGATCACAAAGGTATCCTAGCTGATTCTGATATTAATACAGTTCTGGTAACTACACAACATGGTAGTCACTCAATGTTCGTTAGTGAGGCACTAGAGAGTGATAAGCATGTATTTGTGGAAAAGCCTCTTTCAACGACCTGGGATGGTCTAGAAAAAGTGGAAAAAGCACTTGAGAAGTCCAAAGGATGGGTGACTGTTGGATTCAATAGACGTTTCGCTCCTTTGGCTCTAGAACTCAAGAAACGATTGTCTCCCGCTCCAATGAATATCATTGCCACTATGAATGCTGGGTTTATTCCTCCAGAGGTTTGGGTGCACAATCTGAAAGCTGGCGGAGGAAGAATCATAGGCGAAGCATGCCACTTCATAGACCTCTGTACTTACTTCACAGGCTCTAAAGTTGTTGAAGTTTGTATGAATGCTATGGGGCCAGATGCTAAGGCAAATACAGATAATACAAGTATATTACTGAAGTATGAGAATGGCAGCAATGCTGTGATTAACTACTTCTCAAATGGCTCAAAGACCTATTCAAAGGAAAGAATAGAGGTACATCAGCAGAACTCAACATTAGTTCTTGATAACTGGAGAAAACTAACTGGCTTTGGTGTTCGAGGTTTCAGCTCAAAGAGGTCTAAACAAGACAAGGGTCACTTCAATCAGTTCAAACAGTTACTAGAATCTGTGGAGAAAGCTTCAGGTCCCACTATTGCGTGGGAAGAGGTCTTGAATACATCAAAGGCGACGCTTGCTGCAGTTGATTCTCTCATTGAAGGTAAATGGATCTCCATCAAATAAAGAGACTTTATCATACCCTAAAGCACCTGAAGTTGACTCAGGTGTATCATCAGATTAAATACAGGCTGGTTAAACCTAAAAGAGTAGCTACTCATTGGGATGGAGTCTTCGCTCAAGTTGATTTGGTTGATTTTCCAAAGAAGCAAAAGTCGTTATCCATTAAAGAGGATATTTGGAGCTTTAGCTTTTTGAATCTGGAGCAATCTTTTCCTTACGACTCCGTTGATTGGTCTTTTGGAGATTTTGGAATGCTGTGGACGTACAATCTGAATTACTTTGATTGGTTACATCAGCCAGGAATTTCAAAAGAACTCGGCTTAGAAATGCTTAGTAAGTATTATTCCACCCCTTTAAAGAAGAATCCAATTATTCTGCATCCTTATCCAACATCGCTGAGGATTATTAATACGGCGAAGTTCATTGCCAAGTGGGATGTCAAAGAAGATTGGCTATATCATGAATTGGTAGCAGATTTAAAGTTCCTTATTGGAAGATTGGAGTACCATCTATTGGCAAACCACTTACTAGAGAATGCTTTTGCACTGTATATCGGTGGTTTGATAACCAAACAGTATGAATTTACTCAAAAGGGAAAAAAGATTCTTGTTCGTGAGCTCAAAGAGCAGGTATTGGATGATGGGATGCATTACGAGCGCAGTCCTATGTATCACCTAATCATTCTTGAAAGATTACTTGATGCCTATAATTTTACGAAAGCTGTTGGTGATGACTTGGAGCCAGTTTTAAAGTCATATGCGGTTAAGATGACTAGTCTGGCAATGAATTGGGAGGACATAGATAGAATTCCGATGATGCAGGATAGTGCATACGACATCGCTTTGACAGTTTCAGAAATTCTTAATTATTCTAAACGTATGCTGGATATAGATTATCCTTCTAAGCCCAATGACTTGACGGATTCTGGATACCGCAAATTGAATACCGCAAATTTTAGTTTGTTCGCAAATATTGGATCTATTAGTCCTTCTTATCAGCCAGCTCATGCTCACTCTGATGAGTTGAATTTTGAGTTGTTTCATTCAGGGACTCCGATTATTGTAGATACAGGCATATCAACATACGAGAAGAATATTACTCGCTTCAAAGAGCGCTCCTCAGTGAGTCATAATTGTGTTTCCATTAATTGCCAAAATTTAAGCGATGTATGGGCCGGCTTTAGAGTAGGTAAACGTGCAATTGTAGAATCGCACTCAAGCTCTGATTTTATTCAAGCCACGTGTAAAGCAAACAGAGTAATTATATCTCGTAAGTTTGAGATTGTCTCTGACGGTTTCCTAATTGAGGATAATATTGAAAGAAATGAGGGTTTACCTGCTCAAGCTTGCCTACATCTGCATCCTGATGTTGATTTTGAGAAGCTTGATACGCATAAATTCAAAGTCTCAGAATTGATTATTTCCATTTCTGCGGATTTAAACGATGTTTGGATCGAGGATTACACCTATTGCAAAGGTTACAATAACAGAATCCCCTCTAAGAAGCTTGTGTATTCATTAAAAAAATATGCGAAAGTTGAATTCAGAAAAGCATAAAACCTTAATCTGTACATCATTTTACACTCCTGAGAAAGGTGCTGCTCCGCATAGAATTACTTCGATGTCAGAGAATCTCTTTGGTAGTGTTTCCGTAATTACTCCTTTGCCGAACTATCCAACAGGAAGAATATTTAAAAATCAACTGAAATGGATTTTCAAAAAAGAAAAGGTCAATGATGTTTCCGTAATTAGGTATTGGTGCCTTCCTTCTAATTCCAATTCTTCCATGTTAAGAATGTTGAGCATGATAGTCACCTCAGCTTTCGCATTCCTAACCATGTCTAGACATTTATTACTCAACCGAGATTATAATGTAGTAATAGTTCAAACACCGCCATTAACATCTGCGTTTGCTTATGTTTCTGCGGCGAGGCTATTTCGATTAAAGGTGGCTTTAAACGTTAGTGATTTGTGGCCGTCCACTGCAGTTGATTTAGGAGCAATGAAAAAGGGCTCTTTATCATGGAAATTCTTTACATTCTTTGAAAATTACATATACAAGCATTCAATTGCATTCTTAGGGCAGAGCCAAGAGACTATTGACTATCTCAATGGTAAAAGAGAAATCCCCTCACTCCTCTTTAGGAATTTAAGTCCAATAGAAAATGACTCTTTTTTCCCGAAGACTGGAAAGATTCGAATTATTTATGCAGGATTATTAGGAATAGCACAAGATGTTTTGGCTATTTGTAAAAACATAGATTTTGAAGCTTTAAATACAGAACTTCATATCTATGGTGATGGCAATCAAAAGAATGAAATTTTAAAACTGAATAAAAAAGGGATTGTTTATCACGAGCCTGTTTCAAAGAAAGAAATTCAGCGACTCATGGCTATTTACGATTTTAGTTTGATTCCTTTGAGGACATATATTTTTGGCGCTTTTCCCTCTAAAATTACAGCTGCCATCGCTTCAGCAATACCAGTTTTATTTTTAGGAGAAGGTGAAGGAGCCAAAGTTATTAGCGAACTGAATATTGGTAAATCTTTGAAGTTTGATGAATTTGACTCCTTATCTAATTATCTCATTTCTTATTCAGATAATAGAGAAGAGGCTTCTCGTTACTATTACAACAATATAATTCAAGCGCAACTGAAATCATTTGACTTGGTTGAGAATAACCAAAACCTTATAAACTTCTTAAGAAAGCTATGAACCATATTACCATCATCGCAGGAGCTCGCCCAAACTTCATGAAAGTTGCTCCTATCATACATGAAATTAAAAAAAGGAAAGCTGAAGGAGTCGATATTGATTACTCTTTGGTACATACCGGACAGCATTATGATAAGAAGATGTCAGGGGACTTCTTTGAGCAATTGAATATCCCTGAGCCAAATGCAAATTTGAGTGGAGGAGGAGGTACGCAGGCCGAACAGACAGGAGCAATCATGATTCGTTTTGAGGAGCACCTTATGAAGAATCCGACTGATTTAGTTCTTGTTGTTGGTGATGTTACTTCAACAATGGCGTGTGCTATTACAGCTCAGAAGCTTCACATTAAGGTGGCTCACGTTGAAGCAGGTATTCGATCAAATGATTGGTCTATGCCAGAAGAAATCAATCGATTGGTTACTGATGCAATCACAAACTACTTTTTTACGACCTCTGATGTTGCTAATGCAAATCTTAAAGCCTCAGGATATGGTGATGATCAAATCTTCTTCGTAGGAAACTGTATGATTGATACTCTTCTTGCGAACAGACCAAGATTCATTCAACCATGTATTTGGAAAGAGCTTGGACTTAGTGAAAAAGGCTACTTCATGATGACCCTTCACCGTCCTGCAAATGTTGATGAGGGAGCTAAACTAAAGGAGCTGATGAATGAAATCATCAATAACACTCAGGATATGCCATTAGTCTTCCCAGTACATCCAAGAACGAAGAAGATGCTAAGTGAGCTAGGCATAGAGCACGAGAGACTCCATATGGTTGATCCAATGAGCTACTTGGAGTTCAATTACCTTGTTGAAAGATCATTCGCTGTAGTGACCGACTCTGGAGGTATTACGGAAGAAACTACCGTAATGGGAGTTCCTTGTTTAACATTACGCGATAATACCGAACGTCCTGAAACTATCACTGTAGGTACGAATGAACTCGTTGGTACTGTTCCTAAGAACATTGCTCCAGCTATGAAGAAACTCTTTGCAGGTGAGTGGAAGAAGGGGGGAATTCCGGAAATGTGGGATGGTAATACAGCGGTTAGAATAGTTAACTATTTAATAGAATTATAAATGATACTACTAGCTCTGAACGAACTAAATCTTGACTATATAAAAGGTTATGTTAGTCAAGGTAAACTGACCAACTTTGGAAAAATGCTGGAACATGACGTTGTGAATACGACCAGCGAGGCTGAATATGAGTTGCTCGAGCCATGGATTCAGTGGGTAACTGTTCAGACTGGCAAATCTTATGAAGAGCATCAAGTATTTCGCCTAGGTGATATGGTTGATAGGCCGGATTTACGCCAGATTTTCGAGGATATAGAAAAGTTGGGTCTTTCAGTTGGCGCTATCAGTCCATTCAATGCTGATAATAGATTAGCCAGTTCAAAATTCTTTATTCCTGATCCGTGGACGCAGACCAAAGCTAGCGGCGGTTACGTCATTGAAAAGCTAAGTAGAACAGTTTCAAGATTCGTTAATAGTAACGCCTCTGGAAAGGTTGGTCCTGCAGATGTTATTTGGTTATTACTTGGCTTTATAGTTTATGTTCGGGTTAAAAGATGGCCTAAATTCTTCAAACTGGTTTCACTTCGTAAGAAACCAGGTGTAAAAGCAGCTATTCTGGACATGATTCTGTTGGAAGTATTTGTCACTCTTCAGAATAGACACAAACCAGACTATTCTCACCTTTTCTTTAATGGTGGAGCTCATGTGCAGCATCATTACATGTTTAACTCGTCTC
>Ga0233438_10001760_pt1 | contig 22892 bp, 21 predicted proteins | sample SI_123_September_FD_182720 | JGI IMG/M metagenome (GOLD analysis project Ga0233438, IMG submission 182720) | Seawater microbial communities from Saanich Inlet, British Columbia, Canada - SI_123_September2016_10_MG | ecosystem: Environmental > Aquatic > Marine > Inlet | place: Canada: British...
AGCTACTTACACGCTTCTTCTTAAACCAAAGCGTTGACGGCTACCTCCAAGGACTCTCCAAGGAGCTGGATGAAAATACCAACAGCATACGACTAGAACTTAACCGCCTGGAAAAGGCAGGATTGCTTGCGTCCAAAACGAACGGTCGTCGTAAGCTCTACAGTGTAAATACTTCCCACCCACTAACTTCAGATTTAACCTCCATCGTACGTAAAGTATCAGGTATTGATGCTTTGGTAGAAAGGGTTACCGCCAACCTCCCTTCCCTGAAGCAGGTATGGGTCTGTGGCGACTTGGCGAAAGGCCTACCGAGTGAGTGTATTGAAACTACATTAGTAGGATCGGATTTAGATCGAAGTTACATTAAGCTGTTAACCGATAAGGCGCAGTCGCTCATGGGGAAAACCATTTCGGTGAAGGTAAAGGACGAAACAGAACTGAACGACTTTCAAGACGGCCTTTTAGTGTGGCATAAAGAAGACGAACAATGATTGCCCGGATGCAAGCATATTTCCCTGTAAAGAATAGGTATAAATAACAGTTGGACATCCTATTGATATAAAATCAACGCACTATACAATAATAATGAAAGACTACCGGTGGTAGTCGAATGAAAAATAAGAAATGAAGAAGATTTTATTAATATTTGGAACAAGGCCAGAAGCAATTAAAATGGCTCCACTAGTCAAAGAATTTCAAAAACAGCCAGAAGTTTTTGATACTAGAGTTTGTGTAACAGCACAGCATCGCGAAATGCTAGATCAGGTATTAGATTTTTTTGAAATCAAACCTGATTATGATTTAGATTTAATGAAGCCAGGACAAAATTTATACGGTTTAACAGCTACTATTATTGAGTCTTTAAAGCCAATTCTTGAAGAATTTACTCCAGATTACGTGTTTGTCCATGGAGACACGACGACGACTATGGCCGGGTCCATAGCAAGTTTTTACTCTGGAGCGAAAGTATGTCATGTAGAGGCCGGGCTAAGAACAAACAATAAATTATCCCCTTTTCCAGAAGAAATAAATCGTCAAATCACTGGTAGAATTTGTGATTATCATTTCGCTCCAACCGAAACCTCTAAAAGTAATTTACTAAAAGAAAATATTTCTGGTAGTTCAATTTTAGTCACTGGAAATACGGTGATTGATGCTCTGATAAAGTCTGTTGAGAAAGTTAATGAAAACCCCAGTGAATTAGTTCAAGACCTATCAAAGCAAATAGGAAATCAAGAAGTAGTTTTAGTAACGGGACACCGAAGAGAGAATCACGGAGGTGGTTTTGAAAGGATTTGTAAAGCCTTAAAACGGATTGCTGAAGATGATACAAATCGCTTGATTATTTATCCTGTTCATTTGAATCCAAAAGTACAGGAGCCTGTAAACAGAATCTTATCAGGAGTTAGTAATGTAATTTTAATAGATCCTTTAGCATATCAAGATTTTATCTGGTTAATGAATCGATCTAAGATTATTATTACTGACAGTGGAGGTGTCCAAGAAGAAGCACCAAGTTTAGGGAAGCCTGTGTTAGTTATGAGAGATACCACTGAAAGACCAGAGGCTGTAGAGGCAGGAACGGTCTTGTTAGTTGGAACCAATGAAGAGTTGATAGTTTCCAATGCATTGAACTTATTAAACAACCAGGACAACTTTATAAAAATGTCTAAGCTTCACAATCCATATGGAGACGGGCGGGCATCAAAAAGAATTGTAGAATTTATTAAAAAAACAACATGATGAATCCAGAAGTAGTTACCATTGGTTTAGGATATATTGGACTGCCAACCTCAGCATTAATAGCATCGTATGGAACGAATGTTTTAGGTGTTGACATTAACCAAAGTGTTGTTGACACCATTAATCAAGGAAAGATTCACATTGTGGAGCCTGACTTAGACGAGATTGTTTCAAAAGCAGTATCAAATGGCTTTTTTAAAGCATCAACAAAGCCCACTTCAGCAGAGGTATACCTGATAGTAGTTCCGACACCTTTTAAGGGGAATCACGAGCCCGATATTTCATTTGTTGAGGCCGCAACAAAAGGAATTATCCCGCTCTTGAAGAAAGGAGATTTATACATCATTGAGTCGACATCTCCTATCGGTACAACTGATAAAATGCAGAAACTAATATTTGCATCTAGACCTGAGCTGGAAGGAGCTATTCATATCGCTTATTGCCCGGAAAGAGTATTACCAGGAAACGTGATGCATGAACTCGTTGAGAATGACCGTGTTATTGGAGGTGTCGATGAGGCTTCTACTCAAAAAGCAATCTCATTTTATAGTAAGTATGTAAAAGGAGAATTACACGGAACGAATGCTCGTACTGCTGAGATGTGTAAACTAGTGGAAAACTCTTCTCGAGATGTTCAAATAGCGTTTGCTAACGAACTCTCTTTAATTTGCGATAAGGCCGACATTAATGTATCGGAACTAATCAATCTTGCAAACAAACACCCAAGAGTAAATATTTTGCAGCCAGGTTGTGGAGTAGGTGGACATTGTATAGCGGTCGATCCTTATTTTATTGTTTCTGATTATCCCATGGAATCAAAAATTATTGCTACGGCAAGAGAAGTCAACAATTACAAGTCTTTTTGGTGTGCTGAAAAAATTCAAAACGCGAAACTTCAATTTGAATTAAAACACGGCAGAAAGCCAAAAACCGCATTAATGGGCTTAGCATTTAAACCAAATATTGATGATTTGAGAGAATCCCCAGCTATATACGTAGCACAAAAAGTATTGCAAAACTCAAATAATGAAGAGCATTATATTGTTGAGCCAAATATTGAATCCCATTCAGTTTACACACTAATAGATTATAAGAAAGCTATTAATGAGGCAGATATTATTGTGTTTTTAGTTGCACACAAAGAATTTGAAAACATACAAATTGATGAAAGTAAATTAATTTTAGATTTCTGTGGAGTCTCCAATTAATTTTGAGCATACTACTTAATCATACGAATATGAAAGGCCTTTTAAGAAATCCCCGATACGATTCTAATTTTTATCATCCAAAAAAATAAATATGGATATAATAGCAGAGATAGGTCAAGCTCATGAAGGAAGTTTAGGAATAGCTCATTCATATATAGATGCATTATCGAATACAGGAGTTACTTCGATTAAATTTCAAACTCATATAGCAGAAGCTGAGAGTTCAGAGTTTGAAAATTTTAGAGTGAAATTTAGTTATGAAGATAAAACTCGTTTCGAATATTGGAAAAGAATGGAGTTCACAATTGATCAATGGGCTGGATTAAAGAGTCATTGTGAGGATAAAGGGCTAGAGTTTCTTTCATCACCTTTTAGTAATAAAGCTGTCGATTTACTTGAGGAAATTGGAGTAAAAAGATATAAAATTGGTTCAGGAGAGGTGACTAATAATTTGATGCTAGAAAAAATAAGTAAAACTGGAAAGCCAATACTGCTTTCATCAGGAATGAGTTCATATATTGAGTTAGACAAAACAGTAGATTTCATTAAAGGTAAAGGTAATGATGTTTCAATATTTCAGTGTACAACAAGTTATCCTTCAATATCAGGTGAATGGGGCCTTAAGTTGATACCTGAATTTATTGATAGATATGATGTCCCAATAGGGTTTTCTGATCACAGTGGAGATATATATGCCTGTTTGGCAGCTACAGCGTTAGGCGCATCTCTTCTTGAGTTTCATGCGGTTTTCGATAAGGGTATGTTTGGCCCCGACGCCAAATCTTCCCTAACAATTCAAGAAATAAAGAAAATGGTTGAAGGAGTAGTTCAAATTAAAAATGATACAGGAAGTTCTGATGATTTTAAACAAGATAACTCTAAGTTTAAAGTTGTGAAAGCAATTTTTGAAAAATCTTTAGCAATAAACAAAGATTTAAAGCGGAATCACATAATAACTTTTGATGATCTAGAGTCAAAAAAACCGGCAAATAGAGGTGTTTCTGCAAGTGAGTTTAAATCACTAATTGGAAAAAAACTAAATAGAGATATGAACAAATGGGATTTTCTTAATTTGTCTGATTTAATAAGCTCAAAATGAAAAGAAAAATATGTATTGTGGTTACTGCTAGACCCTCCTACAGCAGGGTCAAATCAATTTTAACAGCAATCAGCAATCATGAAAAATTAGAATTACAACTTGTTGTGGCGGGTTCTGCATTGTTAAATCGATACGGAGATGCCGTAAAAGTAATAGAAAGTGATGGCTTTAAAATAGACTCTAAAGTGTACAATATTTTATCAGTTGAAAATGAAACTGCTATGGCGAAAACGACAAGTTTAGCTATTATGGAACTGTCAAATGTTTTCTACAACATGAAGCCTGATGCCGTTCTTACGATTGCAGATCGTTATGAGACGTTAGGTACATCAATTGCAGCAGCATATCAAAATATTCCTTTAATCCATTTACAAGGAGGTGAGGTTACAGGTAATATTGATGAAAAAGTAAGACATGCAAACACGAAATTAGCAGATATTCATTTGGCTTCTTCATTATCGTCTATGCAAAGGATTATTAAAATGGGAGAGAATCCAGATTTTGTATTTAATACAGGTTGCCCTTCTTTAGATTTGGCCGATGAAATCCTAGGTAGTCCAGGCTTAGATTTTGACCCGATAATAAAATACGGTGGTGTAGGCTCACATTTAGATATTTCTAAAGGTTATTTGATTGTAATGCAGCATCCTGAAACAAATGAATATAGAAATGCAAGAAACCACATTACTGAGACATTAGAAGTCATAGGGGAGTTAAAAATACCCACTCTATGGTTTTGGCCTAATGTTGATGCTGGCTCGGATGGTACCTCCTCAGGGATAAGGCACTACAGAGAAATACACGATTTAAATCATGTACATTTTTTTAAAAACATGCTGCCAAAAGATTTTTTAAGATTACTATACAATTCCATTGCTCTAGTTGGTAATTCAAGTGCAGGAATTCGAGAATGTGCTTTTTTAGGTGTTAAAGCCGTTAATATTGGTAATCGTCAAGAAGGAAGAGACCGTGGGACAAATGTAATTGATGTAGATTATGACAGAATAAAGATAAAAGAAGCAATTCTAGAATCAATTAGTTCTGTAAGGCCCGAGCAAAATTATTTGTATGGAGAAGGAAATTCAGGTAAAAAAATAGCAGATATTTTAGCTACTACAAAACTGCCATATTCGAAGATTATACAATACTAACAATTAAATAATTTTGGATTGAGAATACTAGGAATAATTCCGGCCAGAGGAGGTTCAAAAGGAATAAAAAATAAAAACATTAAGAATTTAAATGGAAAACCGTTAATTTCTTATACTTCAGAAATAGCTTTAAAATCTACGTTTTTAGATAAGGTAATTGTGAGTACGGATGATCCAAGTATCGCTGAAATTTCACAGAAACTAGGATTAGAAGTTCCTTTTGTCAGGCCAAAGAATTTAGCTGCAGACAATAGCTCGACACTGTCAGTAGTACAACATGCTCTAAATTTCTTTAAAAAGAATGGTATTGAATTCGATGCTGTTTGTTTGTTACAGGTAACCTCTCCGCTTAGAACAATTAATTTTTTAGAAAACTGTTTGAAAACTTTTATATTAAATGAATCCGATTCTTTAATCTCTGTGCTAAAAGTACCTCATCATTACAATCCACATTGGGTATTTGAAGCAAACACTTTAGGAAATTTATTAATTTCTACAGGAGAAAAAAATATCATTACTCGAAGGCAGAATCTGCCAGATACATTCGTGCGAGATGGTAGTGTATATATCACTAAAGCTAGTATTTTACTCAATTCTAATTCGTTGTATGGGGATACAATTAATTATTGTATTAATCCAGTGGACGAATATATAAATATTGATACAATGGATGATTGGTCAAAAGCAGAATCCTATTTTGAAAACAATAGTTTAAAGGCTAGCTAATGGCTTTAAAATCAAAAGTTTAAAAAAGAATTATGAAGCATATTGGTTTTACTATTACAGATGGTTGGGCATTTAGATTTTTGTTTGCTACGGGTCTTTATAAGGAAATTGTCAAAGAAAATAAGGTTACTCTTATTTGTTCTAGCTATTACCACGACTTGATAACTAAGAATTTATTAGGACTAGATTCCGGAGTAGATGTGGTCAAATTAGAATTCATAAAACAAAATAAAGTTTTCGCACTTATTCGAATCAATAATTTTATTTTTAGAGATACACACGGATTTAAGTTGAGAAGATGGCACATATTAAAACATAAATGGGTGTCTAGACAATTTTTATTAGTTGTTAATTTTATTTTGCAAAAGTTTGTAAATATTGATTTTTTATCAACCTTTTTGCACAGGATTAAATTACAGAAGCCATTCGTTATCAAAGAGAAAATCGACGAATTATTCTTCCTATCACCGTATTTAAAGGAAGAAGTGGCTTTATCGTTATGTTTTTCGGATGATGACACTAAGCTATGTTTTGTTTTGCCTAGTTGGGACAACATTTATAAATACTATACTTTTAAACATTTTGACTCTTATATAGTTTGGGGTGAATCTCAGCAATTGTTCTTAAAGAATGTGTTGAAGATTAGTTCACCTATATTTTTAAAAGGTCCTATCAGTCAGTATGTTTTTAATAGACATAAAGCATATGATGGTTATAGCAGCTCTTCTGTCTCTGTTCGTTTATTGTATTGCACAATCACATCGAGAAATTTTCCTAATGAAGTGAATTTTGTTAGGAATTTGATAAATAAAATTAATAGTAATGATTATGGAACCGATTGTCATTTGACCATTAGACTTCATCCAGCTGATAAGGATCTAGATATTTATGAAAAACTAGTGTCAAAAAAAGTTGGGTTAAGTCATATCAAAGGCGTTAGTAGTCTTGCTAACTGGGATGTTTCTGATAGTTTTTTCCCAGAATTAATCAACGATTTTGTTAATTCGGATATCATTATCTGCGTAGCTTCAACCATAACACTGGATGCGATAATGTTAGGTAGGCCAGTGATCAATTTTAAGCCACAGATATTAAAAGGTAAGGTGGATTACTATGATTTTGAGCATTATAGAAGCATTAGTAATTCCAAAGAATTGGATATTGTTGAAAACATGAATGACTTGGATTCAGCAATTTTCAGAATATTAAAAGGAGATCATAAAGACTATAGAAAAGCTATCAGTAAAGAGGTACAATTGCATAATTCAACGAATGTCTTGGACAATATAAATATTGCAGCAATACATTAAGGTTGAAGGTAATTAAGGTTTTTATAAGCATTATTTTACTATCATATTTCTATGATTTACTGTTAGTCATCAGTCATGTAGATAAATCATATGTTTATCAATTGGTTATAGTTTTTGGCCTTATTGTATTATTGTCAATAGCTAAATCATTGTCACGCTTATCGATAGTATTTATACTGTTGAATTTAATACCTTTTGTGCTGTCTTGTGAAAAGCTAGGTTTTCTTGAGGGCTTAGCTTACTTTTTAACTACCGGGTTGCTACCTGTAATATTTTACGAAGCCATTAGAAGGAACTTTAGTCAAGAAGCTTTTGATTTTGTCATGTATTATATACTGTTTAAATATTCGCTTTACATTGTCCTGATTCCTGTTGAGGTTAGGTTAAATGCTAAAATGAATTGGGCTGGTTTGCAATTTTCAGGAGGTCAGTATAACAGTATTGCTATTTTAATCTTGACTTTAATCATTATGTATGTCGGGAGATCACTTGGTTTGAAAATCAAAGGTTTCTTCATTTACTTTGCTAAGGTGCTGTTTTTAGCTACCGTCTTATTGTCATTTTCAAGAGGCGGTTTAGTAGTAGGGTGTATAGTTCTTTTGGCAGAAATTCGTCGAAGCAATGTAAAAAATATATTTAAAGCTTTCATATTATTTAGTGGTGCATATATTATGTTACAAGATGCTATCACTATTGATAATTCCTTTACACTCAAATTTTGGTTACAGAGGTTAGACATTTATAACAACGTTACTGGCGAAACTAACTTTTCTACAAGTTCTATAATCGATACTTATCGATCGAGCTCGAGGGATGTATTCTACGAGTTTTTTTCGGGAAGAAATGTAATAGATATTATATTTGGATCAGGAATAGGAACTAGTACTTATATAATTAATGAGGGAAGTAAGGGAAAATTTGGTTTTGGAAGTTTCCACAATCTTTTTTTAACCATTTTCATGGAAAGAGGGCTTTTGTTTCTCACGTTTTTTACTGGATTATTTCTGTCCAGAATATCAAAAATGATTAGAGTTATTAAAGAGCATCGGTATCGCCTGTTTTTATATGCGTTGGCACTTTTGCTCTTTGCAACCTCAACAGGATTTGAACTTTTTGTTAACTCCAGAGATTTTAATGTTGATTTTATAATATTGTTGTTTACGTTCATCTATCTAATTAATTACTACGTCGGAAATAAAAATGAATTTAGTCGTACATAGGAAAAAGTTGCTTGACGTAGGTTTATTCAATGTATTAAAGGCACTTTCCGTTATCATGTCAATGCTAATCGTCGTTGTTTCCTATAAACTTTTCTCCTTTGAAATATATTCAGGGATTCAATCGGATTATGCGCTATATGCTTTTGTGGTTTTAATTTTCAACATTGGATTGAATCCCGTATCTCAAATTATTGGTAATAGCAAAAAAAATCTCTTGAATGAGTTTAAATTAGTAGTAGTTATTTACATATTTAGTTTACTGCTGCTGAATTTAGTTGTACCAAAAAAAATATTTATAAACATCATAAGTTTTAATGAATTTAATAAGTGTTTAATATATGGTTGGCCGTTACTTTTGGTGCAAAATATTATCTCGTTTTATTTTCTGGGTCAAAAAAATTATTTGTTTCATTTTTTAACGCCTACCATCAATAACTTGTTAATTTTCATAGGAGTATTGCTGTTTTATATCACAGATAATTATAATTTAATTTTTTTCCTACCATTAATATTCTCGTTAATAATTTGTTTTAGTTTGGTCGTTGATATTAGTTTTAAAAGTATTAACAAACGAAGTTTATTTGTTATTTCTCACCTATGGAAATCTAATATTTTGCCTGTATTATCTTCTTTTGTTGGCATCAAAAATATTAATTATTTTATAATAACTTTTGTAGGAAGTAGTTTTTTCGGTATTTATAAAATGGCTATAACGATCTTTAACCCGCTAAATTTCTTTTTAAGTACAAAGATGACAATTATCTCTAATGATGCGCTGAGAGAGGGAAAAAAAATTCTGAGCAATATGCACAAAATCAGTGCGTTGAAGAAAATTTATCTATTGTCAAACTTGGCATTTTGTGCTCTTCTTTATGTTATAAATAATTATGTATATCGTTTTTATGAATTAAGTTTCGTCTTCATAATTTGTTTTTCATTGATTAATATTTTAAGCAACATATATAAACTAGACAACTCTGTAATGTTTGTAGCGAAGAAAAATTCTTTACGCGTTTATAGTGATATAGCCATTTTTTGTGGAATGACATTATGTTTTATTGCTATTCCTAGATATTTTTCTTTCTCAGAACTTCAGATAATGTATGTTATTGTAGTACTTTATTTAATTAACTATTTGGTTTCTAATTTCTTTTATTATTTTAAAAACAAATATCAGCATGAAAGTTATGATTAATTACTACGGAGCTTTTTTAGCTAAAAGAAGATTTAATTTTAAATAGTATGATCTTAAGTATATTACACGACTATACAATAAAAATTGTGAGAAGAATTTTGTTGTATTCTTATAAAGGAAGGTTTCATGCGGTTGGGTCAAATGTAATTTTTGATATTCTTACTTCTACATTTTCATTTCAGAGTATTAGCCTAGGAGACAATGTCTACATTGGATCAAATGCGTTCTTCAGTTTTTCTCATGGTAAAATAAAAATAGATGATAATGTTATGTTTGGGCCTGGAGTAAAGATTTTGGGAGGTAATCATAAATTCGATCTAGACACTCCTATGTTCTTTCAACATAAAACTGAAGAGGATGATGACGGTTCGATAATTATTGAGAACGATGTTTGGATTGGGGCAAATGTAATTATACTTCCAAATGTTAGAATCGGGGAAGGGTGTATTGTTGGTGCTGGCTCAGTAGTTACTAGAGATTTAAGTAAATTTTCAATTTATGCAGGGAATCCATGTAAGTTTTTAAGGAAAAGATGATGAGTTTGCAAAATAATAGATTATCAAAACGTGGTATTTCTTTGTAAATGGCTATTATCAAAATGAAGAAGATAGAAATTTGGAGTAGTTTTCCTAGCCCAGTAGGTGGTGTAAGTATTCATGCGTTTAGGCTTCTAAATGCATTAAGTATAGATGGTTGCGTCATAGGAATTAATTTTAGTCAAGAGGAATTGATATATTCTTCTAAACTGATAAGGAAATCAGAAGGAATATTTAAGGAGATACTCAGGCTAAAGTTTGTCGATAGGCTTCACTACATTCACTTACATACTCTTCAATTGACGCCGTTATTAGTCCTGACATTGTTGTTTAGAAAAAGAGTGCTAATAACACTTCACAATAAAAAAGTATTAAACTTTAGTTCATTCAAGAAAAAGGTTTATTTATTTATTTTTAAGTTGGTTAATGTGGTGTTTATCAATGAAAGCACGCTCTACAATTATCTAAAAGTTAGGGATGTAAATGTTTTGCAAACTCCTGCTTTCCTGCCTCCATCATTATTGGAAAACGAATCACTACCATCGCAATTCCTTAAATTTAGAGAGGCTAAAAAGTATCTGGTATCTATGAGCGTGTGGACATTTAACCCGGAAAGCTTCCAGGTGTATGGATTGAAATACGTTTTACCTATACTGAATAAGTTCCCTGATATAGGTATGTGTATCTGTATTTCAGGGAAGATAGAACTTGACTTTTATGAGACGTTTAAAAGTGATTTATATAAAGAGGGTAGGCATAGTGACGTGTTAATTTTAGAAAATGAGATTTCAAATGGATCAATTGTATGGAGGGAATCGGATATTTTTCTGCGACCAACCTCTACGGATGCCGAAGGAATAAGTGTTAAAGAAGCGTTATGTTATAATACACCAGTAATTGCTTCAGATGTATGCGACCGACCATTAGGAACTGTGGTTTTTAAGGCAGGAGATCTAGATGATCTATTATCGAAGATAGATAGCCTATTGATTAATTTAGAAGAGAAAAAAAACCATCTATATGCGATGGACAAAAGTAAAATCGCCTCATCAAAGATTTACATTGAAAAAGTTTACAAAAAGTTATTAGAAATATGAAGCAAATCATACAGTCCTTTAAAACAGGAGAAACCATATTAGAAGAACTTCCAGCTCCAAAAGTAAAACAGGGAGCGGTATTGATACAAACAACCAAAAGTTTAGTTTCTTTAGGAACAGAGCGTATGTTGGTTGAGTTTGGGAATTCCAATTTAGTATCAAAAGCAAGACAACAACCAGATAAAGTGAAAATGGTGTTGGACAAAATTAAGGCAGAAGGATTAATTCCAACCCTAGAAACGGTCTTTAAAAAACTGGGAGAACCATTGCCTTTGGGCTACTGTAATGTAGGTAAAGTAATTGAAGTTGGAGAAGGTGTTTCCGAATTTAAGGTTGGTGATCGCGTAATTTCAAACGGAGGACATGCAGAGTATGTTTGTATTCCTAAGAATTTAGTAGCGCATATCCCAGATACTGTAAGTGACGAAGAAGCATCGTTTACCGTGATAGGATCCATAGGTCTTCAGGGAATTCGTTTGTTGAATCCTACATTTGGAGAAACGATTGTAGTAACAGGATTAGGGCTTATTGGACTCATTACTGCACAAATTCTATTAGCAAACGGATGTAAAGTAATCGGTGTTGATATCGACGAAAATAAACTAGAGTTGGCAGCCAAATGGGGCGTTGTTCCATTCAATCCGCAAAAGGGAGATGTTGTTAAGTTTGTAGAATCTCAAACGAATCAGATAGGTGCCGATGGCGTAATTATAACAGCTTCAGCGAAATCTAATGATATTATATCACAATCGGCACAAATGTCCCGCAAAAGAGGTAGAATTATCTTGGTTGGAGTAATTGGCTTGAATTTAAGTAGAGCAGAGTTTTATCAAAAGGAATTAACATTCCAAGTTTCTTGTTCTTACGGCCCTGGGAGATCAGATGAAAATTATGAAAATAAAGGTCAAGATTATCCGATAGCGTTTGTTAGATGGACTGAGAAAAGAAATTTTGAAGCCATTTTAAAAGCATTAGCTACCAAAACACTACAAGTTCAGGAACTAATTACTGAAGTAGTTGAGCTCAAGAATTACCTAAATATTTATGGTGAAATAGGGGCTAGTAAATCTATCGCTTCAATTCTAAACTACTCAAATAACACTAAACCAATATCTCATACTTTAACCTTAAATAACAACAATTTTAAAGGTCAAGACGGAGTCTTGGGAGTAATTGGAGCTGGGAATTTTACTAAAATGACCTTGTTACCAGCTTTGAAAGATAGTTCAGCTCATATTAAATACATTGCAAGTCAAGGAGGTTTGTCTGGTACTACAATGGCTAAAAAATATGGAATCAGTCATTCAACAACAGATATAAATGATATTTTAAAAGATGATGATGTTGATTTGGTATTAATTACCACAAGACATGATATTCATGCAAGTATGACATGTTCCATTCTTGAAGTAGGGAAACATGCTTTTGTCGAAAAACCACTAGCGCTTAATAGTGATGAATTAGAATCTATTATTGAAGCGCAACAAAAAAGTAAAAAAACCGTAACAGTTGGTTTTAATAGGCGTTTTTCTCCGCATGCTATTAAAATGAAAAGTTTAATTGGATCGGATCAAATCAACGTTATTGCAACCATGAATGCGGGCGCGATTCCTGCCGATGTTTGGGTGCATGATTTAAAAATCGGAGGCGGACGAATCATTGGAGAGGCTTGTCATTTTATTGACTTGATCACCTATTTCACAGGATCTAAGGTTGTTAATGTTTGTATGAATGCAATGGGAGTCAATCCGGAAGACAATACAGACAACGCTACTATTTTGTTGAAATATGAAAACGGATCTACAGGAGTGATCAATTATTTTTCAAATGGATCTAAGGCCTATTCTAAAGAGCGTGTCGAAATTTATTCACAAGAGCGCACCTTGGTCATGGATAATTTTAGAGAAACGAAAGGATATGGATTTAACGATTTTCGTAAGTTAAAAACAAAATTGGATAAAGGACACGCCAATCAGTTTAAAAAACTAGTTGAAGTAATTCAAAATGGAGGTTCTGCATTAATTCCATTTGATGAAATTGTGAACACAACTAAAGCGAGCTTTGCAGCAATTCAAAGTTTAAAAGAAGGAAAATGGATTAAAATTGTGTAGTAACATAGTTTCAAAGTATAAAGAACATATCAATGATTCAAAAAATAGCAAGAACAGCCAATTTTATCTCAAACATGGGCTTTCGCTATGTTTTTTTTAGGATCTCTTATTTAATTAAAAATAAATTGGGGTGGCATAGAAGAACTTTCCCAACGCAACCGGAATGTAAAAAGCACATTACTTTAAATGAATGGAAAGAAAATAGCCCCTCGTTTTTGTTTTGTGGCAAAAAAATAGACAATCTTCCAAAACATGAAAAGGAAGAATTAAAAATAAATTTTGATGAAATCAAAAAAGGTAACTTCACCTTCTTTAATAAATCAAAAATAAATTTAGGAAAAGACTATAATTGGAGAACGAATCCAATTACAAATTATGAATACGATATATCTAAACATTGGTCAGAAATCCAAGATTTCTCTGAAGAGGCTGGAGATATAAAGTATGTTTGGGAAAAATCTAGATTTTCATTTCTTAACGAAATAGTTAGATATGATTATCATTTTGATGATGATCAATCTGAATTTGTATTTTCTGAAATAGAAGATTTTATAGATAAAAACCCAATTAACTTAGGGCCTAATTATAAATGTAGTCAAGAGATTAGTTTAAGAGTTATTAATTGGACTTTTGCATTGAATTACTATAAAGATTCTATATGTTTAACAGAAGAGTTATTTGATAAAATAATGCATGTAATTTATTGGCAAATACACCATGTATATTATAATATTAATTTTTCAAGAATCGCTGTTAGGAACAATCATGCAATCACTGAAACGCTTTTGCTTTACCTATCAGATAAATTGTTTCCTTTTTTGCCTGATGTTAAAAACTGGGCTTCTAAGGGGAAAAAATGGTTTGAAAATGAGGTGAAATATCAAATATACAGTGATGGAACATTTATTCAGTTTTCCATGAATTATCATAGGGTTGTGGTTCAATTATTGACTTATGCAATTTGTGTTTCGAAGCTTAATAATGATTTATTTAAAGAATTTGTATACGAAAGGGCACATAAATCGGTAAATTTTCTTTATCAATGTATTCAGTTGGAAAGTGGGTTTGTACCAAATTATGGTGCAAACGATGGTGCCCTCTTTTTTAATTATACAAATTGTGATTACAAAGATTTTCGACCGCAATTGAATGGTTTGCATTATTCTTTAACGGGAGAGCATTTATTTTTAGAACCTCAAGTTCAAGAAGAAGCTTACTGGTTTTGCTCGCGAATAGAGAATAGTTATAGTAGTTTCGATAGGATTAAACATACTATGGGTGTAAAATCATTTCCTGTAGGTGGCTATTATTTGATAAGAGATACGCGATCTTTTACATTCATAAGATGTGGTAACCACAAAGACAGGCCTTCTCAAGCAGATAACTTGCATGTAGATATATGGGTGGATGGTTTGAATGTATTAGGTGATTCTGGTTCCTACAAGTATAATACAAGTAAAGAGGAACTTGATTTTTTTATTGGTACTAAAGGTCATAATACCGTTACTCTTAATAATAAAAATCAGATGTTAAAAGGGAAAAGATTTATTTGGTATTTCTGGACTCAGCGTAAGTTTGCCCGAATTGATTTGATTGGTGATAATTATCTTTTTTCAGGAGAAATAAAAGCGTTTACCTATATCAATAAAAAAATCAGACACAAGAGAACCATAGAGAAAATTAACGGAAGTTTAAAATGGGTTATTATTGATGAAATCATGAATATGCCCAAAAACATTCTTGTAGGTCAGTTATGGAATGGGAGCTCTAATTTCTATAATGACTATGAGGTAACATCGCAAGATAGTGATGGTAATAATATTGCTCCTAATTACAGAGAATCGTGGAGGTCGGATTATTATGGTATAAAAAAGGAAAAAGTACAATTACTATTTAGTAGTAATCTTAATAAGATTACCACAGAAATAGTGATTAAAAGTTAATTGCACAAAAGTTAATTGGACACTACTGTTCGTTGAAATCGAGAAAATGATAATTAAAGAAATAAGAAGTTTTTTTGTTAAGAGGGTTTATGCAGATCATAATAGATCAAGGAGTGTTGTTAGGTCAATTAACAGATGTATCTCTGAATTACCTCAGGATGGAGTAGGATTAAACCTTGGAGCAGGAAGTATCAATTTTGATAGTAGAATCAGAAACCTTGATATTTTTCCTGGAGAAAACATTTATTATGTAGCGAAAGCTGAATCTATCCCAGAGAAAGATGATTTTTTTGACTTAATCATAACGCAAGAGGTGCTAGAGCACGTTCAAGATCCTTTCATGGCTATGAGCGAAATAAGTAGAACATTAAAGCCAAACGGAACCTTATATTGTCAATTGCCATTTATCATTGGTTATCACCCTGGACCAACAGATTATTGGCGCTTTACCAAAGAAGGTATTGAAGAAATAATAAGAAAAAATGGTTTTAAAGTTGAAGAAATAGGAATATCTGTTGGAGGTGCAACAGGGTTTTACAGGATAAGTGTGGAGTTTTTTTCAGTATTACTAGCAGTAATAATTCCGCCGTTGTATCACGTCTTTAAAGCGCTTTTTGCTGTTTTGCTATTTCCTATAAAGTGGTTAGATATTGTTATTAATATCTCTAGTCAAAAAGATAGAATACCAGGAGGCTATTATGTAATTGCCAAAAAGCTTGAACAATAATGCACATATTATTAGTACATCAGTATTTTTTGCAAAAAAATGGAACCGGTGGTTCTAGGTTTAATGAAATGGTTAATTTTTGGAGTCAAGAAGGACATCAAGTTACTGTTTTAGCGGGGATGATATATCACAATTCAGGTTATAAATATGATGAATATAAAGGTAAATACTTTGTAGATGAAAAATATGCCGAATTAGTTAGGGTAATAAGATGTCATGATTCTGAAAGTGGACAAAGTAGTTTTTTATCTAGACTAAAAGTTTATCTTGTTTTTGTTTTCTATAGCCTTTATGCAGGAGTCTTTAAGGCAAAGGATAAGTACGATGTAATTGTGGTAACCTCACCTCCTTTGTTTGTTGGAATCACAGGTTATGTATTATCCTTGGTTAAGAGAGTCCCATTTGTTTTTGAAATAAGAGATCTATGGCCAGAATCCGCTGTAGACGCAGGAGTATTAAAAAATAAAATTATTATTAATTTTGCTTTGTGGTTTGAAAACCTGATGTATAAGCGTGCAAAACTCATTAACGTGTTAACTCCAGCCTTTAGAGAATCGTTGATTGGAGATAAAAAAGTTCCAAAAGATAAAATAATTTTTGTCCCAAACGCCGCAGACTTTTCATTGGCTGAAGTAGTTCAGCAGGATTTCGACTCCTTTGAATTTAAAAGAGACATTGGTTTAGAGGGCAAATTTGTAATCACGTATGTTGGCGCACATGGAATTGCTAACCATTTAACTCAATTAATTTGTGCCGCTAAGGACTTGCAAGATACTAACCTAGTTATTCAACTAATAGGGGATGGAATGGAAAAAAAATTACTTCAAAAAAAGGTATCTGAATATAATATGAAAAATGTCATCTTTTTAGATCCGGTATCTAAAAAAGATGTGTTTAAATATATTTTGTCTTCGGATGTTGGAGCTTCTGTATTGAAAAAGGCAGATACATTTAAGACGGTTTATTCAAATAAAACTTTTGATTACATGTCTTGCAGAAAACCAGTGTTACTGGCAATTGATGGTGTTTCGCGAGAACTCATTAATGATGCAAATTGTGGCGTCTATGTAGAGCCTGAAAACGTAAGTGATGTTAAGGAAGGAATTATGAAGTTAATGAGTATGACTCAAGAAGAATTGAATTTATTAGGTGAAAATGGATATTCATACGCTCAGAAGCATTTCGATAGAAGAGTTTTGGCAAAACATTATTTGAATGCGCTAATGAAAATCATTCGGATGTAGACTTCCCCAGAATTATCCCGTGCCCTTTAAAGTGGAGCAGTTACCATGAAAGGGAGTAGGTGGCATATGCTGAAGACTATACCTGCTTTTGATTGAGCGCATTAGCGGCGCTGCTGTCATTGATGAAGTGAGACGGACCTGAGGAATACTACACTATTTTTAGTTCAGGTAAACGTTTAGGGAGAAAAGGAAAACTGATTGCCGTAGTGGGTGGAAGCAAAGCTGAAGACCATACGTTCGAATGAGTTAGGTAACGTAATAAATCGATGTTAAGGTGCGGATATTATGGATGCTTTGTAAATTGCAGCTATGACCGTACCGTACCTACTTTTTAAACGATTAATGGATATACTCTTCGCGTGTATTTTCTTAATCATACTCTCTCCAATCATATTATTGAGTTTGATAATTCAATGGATTGAGACTGGGACTTCTCCTATGTTTATTCAAGCGCGACCTGGTAAGAATGAAATTCTCTTCAACATCATTAAGTTGAAAACCATGAACGAAAAGAGAGATCCTAATGGTGATTTGTTGCCGGATCATCTTCGAATAACTCGTTTCGGTAAATTTTTCAGATCAGCATCAATTGATGAATTACCTCAACTAATCAATGTTTTGAGAGGAGATATGAGCTTCGTAGGTCCGAGGCCTTTGCTCGTGGCTTATTTGGAATTGTACAATGAGGAGCAGCGAAAAAGGCATGATGTTCGCCCGGGTATAACTGGATTGGCCCAAGTATATGGGCGAAATACAATTTCTTGGGAAAAGAAGTTTTCGTTTGATGTTAGGTATACGCTTCAAATCAATTTAATGTTAGATTTAAAAATCCTACTATTGACAATATGGAAAGTTTTGAAAAAACAAGGTATCCAGAATAATGAGCAGGAAACCATGCCAATTTTTAAAGGAAATAATCAATGAATGTATTATTCTCATCAGTTGGAAAACGAGTCGAATTAGTAAACACATTTCATTCCGCTCTATCTAATTTGAATATTAAGACTAAACTTTTTGGAGCTGATTTGAATCCAGAAATGTGCCCTGCAAGATTTGTTTTAAATGATTGCTTTAAGGTACCAGCTGTTACTGCTGACAACTTCATATCAGAGATTATTAAGATTTCCTTAAAGAATGAAATCACTGTCATTATTCCTACGATAGACACTGAATTGTTAGTGTATGCAAACCACTTGGAAGAACTTCTCACACATAATATTCAGGTTGTACTTTCCGAAATTGAATTAATTACTTCGTGTAGAGATAAACGTAAGACAAATCGGTTATTTAAGTCTTTAAATATTGATGTCCCCGAAGAAAGGTTTATTTCTTGTCCGGTATTTCCAATCTTCGCTAAACCTTACGACGGAAGCTTAAGTAAAGACTTACATGTCATACACACAGAAGAAGATATAACTAATGAGATATTGGCGAATGAGAAGTTGATTTTCATGGAACTTATCAATACCAAGAGATTCAATGAGTATACTGTTGATGCTTACTATTCAAGAAATGGTGAGTTGGTATGCGTTGTTCCTAGAGAGAGACTTGCAGTACGAGCGGGTGAGATGAATCAAGGTAGAACAGATAAAGGCGTTATTTACAACCTTCTAAAGAGTCGGTTGTCCTCATTAGAAGGTGCACGTGGTTGTATTACAGCTCAGTTTTTTTATGATAAATCTACTGAGGAATTAATAGGCATAGAAATTAATCCAAGGTTCGGAGGAGGCTATCCTCTTACTTATGAGTCAGGTGCTGCATATTCTGACTTCATTTTAAAAGAGTACATTTTAAATGAAAGGGTTGAGCCCTTTGATAGATGGAAGCATAATTTAAAAATGCTAAGATATGACGCTGCCTTTTTCTTTTAATGAAGGTGAATGGGTTGTCTTTGATTTGGATGACACACTTTATCCTGAATGGCTGTTTCTACATTCTGGCATTCATCATATTATCGAGAGATTTAACCTAAATAAATCTACACGATCAGCGAGTTTTTATGCCTCTCAAAAAAATTGGATATATTTTTTACTTAATGAAAACTCTTTGCCATTAACCAAGGATTTGATGTCTGATATGTTAGAAGAATATAGGCTCCACCGTCCCGTTATAACTTTGAGAGAAGGTGCTTTCGAGTTTTTAAATTCCTTAAAGCAAAAGGGATGTAATATTGGTTTAGTTACTGATGGAAGGTCGATTACTCAAAGAAATAAGTTGTCATCCTTAGGTATAGATATGTTTTTTGACGAAATTGTCATCTCGGAAGAATTAGGTTCTGAAAAGCCCTCTTTTGACAATTTTATCTCCTTTAATCAAAATGTAACTAAGTATTATATAGGAGACAATCTTAGAAAAGATTTTTTTACTCCTAATCAATTAGGATGGACTACTATTATGTTGTTAGATGATGGTCGTAACATTCATACTCAAAATCTAAGAGTGCCAGAGTCGTATCAAGCTAAATTCAAAGTTGAATCTTTCATGGAACTAATCTAACGCCTCAAATTCAGAGTTCTGGCTAATGTATTCTGGAATAATAGCCTTGACTTTTCTAACCATACAAACAATATCACCATCGGTCATGATTTCTGTAAGGATATCGAGATGTTCCTTGATTACCTTATTGCTGTAGGATTCTACATTCGCTACCATGATTTTCGATTGATACTGTTAAATAAACTTGTCACTTGAAAAGAAAAGACAATATCTTCGCTTCGATCAACTCAATAGATTATGGATAAAATCTGGCTAAGCTCCCCTCACATGGGAGGTACAGAACAAGATTACGTTAATGCTGCTTTTGCGGAGAATTGGATTGCGCCTCTTGGTCCAAACGTTAATGGTTTTGAGGCAGACATTCAGTCTTTTACGGGCGTCGCACATGCTGCAGCGTTAAGTTCAGGTACGGGAGCCATCCATTTAGCGCTTGATATTTTAGGTGTTAGCGATGAAGACTATGTGTTAGTCCAAAGCTTCACCTTCTGTGCAAGCGTAAATCCAATCGAATATCTAGGAGCTACACCTGTTTTTATTGATAGTGAGAAGGATTCATGGAATATGTGCCCGGAAGCGTTGGAAGAGGCATTACAGCATTTTGAAGGATTGGGTGAATTAGACAGGGTTAAAGCGATTCTACCGGTTCATTTATATGGAGTTCCTGCGAAGATGAACGAACTAATGAGTTTGGCGAATCAGTATGGCATTCCTGTGGTAGAAGATGCAGCAGAATCGCTTGGTGCAACCTTGAATGGTAAGCACACAGGGACATTCGGTGAGTTTGGGGTGTATAGTTTTAATGGAAATAAAATTATTACGACTTCTGGAGGTGGAGCTTTAGTTAGTGCAAGTTCCGAGAAGATACAATTGGCAAGAAAGCTCGCTACACAGGCAAGAGATGACGCACCGCATTATCAGCATTCAATGATTGGTTACAACTACCGGATATCGAATATCAGTGCTGGTATTGGAAGAGGTCAAATGGAGGTATTAAACGATAGAATTAGACAGCGTCGTGCAAACTTTGAGCGCTATTTGAAGTTGTTTGAGAGTCTGGGTTGGAACACTGAATATCAAAATGAACGTGAAGGAGTTTTCGCAAACCGATGGTTAAGTGCGTTTTATTTTGAGCCAAAAGTCTTTGGATTACATTTCAGAGAAGAGCTACGATTGTTTTTGGAGTCTTTGAATATTGAATCTAGGCCTCTTTGGAAACCTATGCATCTGCAGCCAGTATATGATGGCCGTCAGTATTTTGGTAAGTCGCATAATGCCGAAAAAACATTTGATTTTGGATTGTGTTTACCTTCGGGGAGTAATCTTACTAAGGAGGAGTGGGAGCGCATAGAATCTGCTATAACTGAATTTTCTGAGCGATGAATGTCTACGAAACCACACGAATCAAGTTAAAATATCAGGGCATTCGCATAGATCGTTACGATTTGAATCGCACATGGGGAGGCTTTTTTGTACTCGATGAAAATCAAGCTCAAGAATTTGCAGATATCTATTTCGAAGGACTTGACGTTGGTCCATTACGAATTACGGGCAAGCTTAGTCCTAAGATATTATTGGTGAAGCCTGAAGCCCGTTTGAGCTGGCAATACCATCATCGTCGCGCTGAAACTTGGCGTGTTGTTGAAGGTCCAGTGGGAATTGTGCGCAGTGCTACGGATGAAGAAGGGGAATTGGTTTCTTATGACGCAGGTCAAACCATAGTTTTAGAAAAAGGCGAACGCCATCGATTGATTGGATTGAACAACTTGGGTGTGCTCGCTGAGTTTTGGCAACATACGGATCCAGATCATCCGTCGGATGAGGATGATATTGTGAGAGTCCAGGATGATTACGCTAGAAAATAACCTCGAGGCCGCCATGAGCGGTTTATTTTGTGTCGATGGCACCATCATGTCATGCTTCAACGCGTTTATGGTGGGAATAATTATCTTCGAGGTGATAAACCTATCCAAGTAAATGTTAACCATGCTCGACTTCATCTTATTAATTTCAGTGGCCATTTTAGTGAAATACACCTTTCAGTCCATTGGTGGGTTTATTCGTTGGATTGTTTTTCGAAAGAAGTCACTGAAGGCATATGTTAAAGATGATAGGGAGGGGAATCTTGCGACCTTTCTATTGACTGTGGCTTTGGTGGCCATTATTACAATATTCGCTACCGTCTAAAGCCCAACGCATCATGATTCAACAAACGTTTCTTTGAGGAGTAATTCGATAATCTCTTTTCAATCCAGTGAATTTAAAGAGTTGCGTTTGAGAATAGCGGAACATTTTAAAGCATAAAAAACCCGGCGCTAGGCCGGGTTTCCTATTGTGTACTAAATCTAGATTATCTAATCATTCCCGCAGCAACCGTCTCATTCGTGGCTTCATCCACTAGAATCAATGACCCTGTGACTCGGTTTTGATTGTACTCATCAGCGAAGATGGGCTTGGTAGAACGAATCTTCACACGGGCGATGTCGTTCATTTTAATGTCCTTGTCTTCTTCTAACCTATGAAGGGTGTTGATGTCCATCTTGTAGGTAATTTCAGTAATCATCGCACGGGCATCGGCTGTGGTTTGTTTTAGGACATATTTTGCACGTGGACGTGGCGGAGTGGCGTTGAGCCAGCAAAGCATCACATCAAGATCTTGCTGACCTTCAGGACGGTTTTCACTGCGTACCAGCATGTCTCCGCGACTGATGTCGATATCATCTTCTAATGTGATTGTGACAGACATAGGTGGGAAGGCCTCCTCTAGTTCTCCGGTGAGGGTGTGAATACCTGAAATGGTGCTTTCTAATCCGGATGGGAGTGCAACGACTTTATCCCCTTTTTTAAAGATTCCTCCTGCGACGCGGCCAGCATAGCCACGGAAGTCGTGGTATTCATCACTATGGGGACGGATAACCGTTTGAACAGGGAAGCGGCAATCGCGCAAGTTGTAATCTGCAGAGATGTGCACGGTTTCAAGGTTATGAAGGAGTGTACCACCTTCATACCAGCTCATCTGCTCACTGCGGGTAACAACGTTGTCGCCGTGCAGTGCAGACATGGGGATGAATCTCACATCCTGCACGTTT
>Ga0233438_10001761_pt1 | contig 22887 bp, 9 predicted proteins | sample SI_123_September_FD_182720 | JGI IMG/M metagenome (GOLD analysis project Ga0233438, IMG submission 182720) | Seawater microbial communities from Saanich Inlet, British Columbia, Canada - SI_123_September2016_10_MG | ecosystem: Environmental > Aquatic > Marine > Inlet | place: Canada: British...
TGGGACATTTGCTTGATTAAGTATATCTTGGTGAAGTTATCCTTTTTCTTTATTTCGGACCATACACCATTAACTAATCTATTATAAGGATCAGTCCACTTCATCATCAAACTCTGTTTTACAGATGTATCAGGATTACTGATATTACCACTCTGGAAGTTATTATCTTTATAGTATGATGTAATATATTCTACAATGTCTTTAGACAGTAGATCACTCTGCCATATCATTTAAGTCCTCTTCAGTATAAATTTTAGTGTAATCAATGCCACCTTCAACAAAGTCCTCAAGTTGCAATAGTTTCATCATCTCTTTAACAGCAGAAGTTGTTGTCCTTTCTGCTTTAGTATAATCTTGACGCATTGCAATAATATGAGAGAGTCTCGATTCAATTAAATCTCTTGACGAATCAGTATCTCTTTCTACCCATTGTGTATCAGTTCCCAAATATTCTACCACATTTCCATCAACATCTACACCATCAGGATACAAATCTCTAAAGATTTTAGGGTCTATAGGCCATTTTAAAGACCTTAAAGCTTTAAAGAATTCTAATGGAGTTGCATATTCTTTAACAGATTTGAGTCCTAATGCTCTAATTGTCTGACGATATAAAATCCATCTGTCTTTTTCACCAGTGTAAGAATCAACAACATCAGGAAGAATACGCCAATCAGTTGATGTCAGAATAGCATTTCTTTCTTGTAATCTTTTTAGGTAAGTTTTCTCAAAGAATAGAATGTTATCATCAACCTTGGTTACATACTGATTGATTTTAATCTCTTTAACTATTTTATTAGCATCAAGAAAAGCGACAACCTTCTCCTGTAAATCAGAAACCTGTTCAGCAGTATATCCATTGAAAGTGTATGTAGTATATACTTTTCTATCATTTGCAAAATCAAACTTTTGCTTTTTCCTTTGACAAAATAAAGTGCCATCAGAAAAGAATGACAGTGCTTGTAGTTGATCAGTCTCGGTATGCCAAAAAGGATCTGTATTCTCCAAGAATCTAACCATAAAATCTTTGTTAAATTTCTGGCTAGAAATTACCTTGCGACCATCTTCTAATATAGTGGTATTATTAATATCCACAACAACTGAATTGAGGAAATCAACTTCCAAAACAGACTCACCATTTACGTATTCAGCCATTTGAACTCCCCGATTTGATATACCAACCTGTTACTATGTATTTATTCTCCTGACCCATAACTAAATTACCTTTATGTACATGAGTCATCCCAGCAGGAAACATAACTACTGTACCTGTAGTAGGTTTAATCCTACGTAATTGATATTGAAATTCTGTTTCACCACCATCTTCAATATCATTCAGATAAATCATCCACGTAACTTCACGTTGAGAATGTGATGCATGCCCATTTTCATAATGCCATAGATGATATCCACCACCAGGTGGTGTACGTTGAAATTTAATATCAGTTGACAGCAAACCAACATTTTTTAATTGAGAATACTCTTGAACATAATGAAGAGCACAAGACTTCAAAAATTGATTAATTTGAGAAGACCACGTATCACTATGATAGTTCAACATAAATGATCTATCATGACGACGATGTTTACCTTGATACATTGAACCACCGTCCATAATATCTTCATTACCAATACCAATATTGTGTCCTACATTATCATCTAAAACATCATTGCCATATTTAATAAGTTGATCACAAAATGCTTTAGGAACAAAATTTTTCCAAGTTGCAATAAAGTCTTTAAATTCGTAGTCAGTGAGATTTACATCTGACATCAATTCAAGTGGCCTATAAGGCGCAAGTTCTTTTGACATATTTTAGAATGCTTTAATGATATATTTTGCTTTATGAAACTCTGGTGCTAATGGCACTGTCCTGGTAGGAGAGAATACTACATCAGGAATAGGTTTCTTGATACTAGTATTTAGAGTGAACGTACCAGGGTTCAACTCCATACCAACATCTGCTTGAGTAAATGTAAGGTTAAGAGAAGTTTGTGCTGATCCCAATCCTTCTTTACCACTACCAGCACCTGACTGATTTCCATATGTATAATCTGTATCCAAATCAACCACTGCTTGTGTTGTAATCAAATGAGCATGAGTTTCGGTAGTAGAACTGTTATCCCCGTCAACAATAGGGGGAGTATATGAGTCAACTCTTACAAATGTTTGGTCTGTATCAATAACAGCACTTACATTTCTAGCTCCCTGTCCTGCAGTACCTCCAACATCATAGAAGGAACCAGCAATCCCAACGTTCGTGAGATAACTATCAGAAAGACCAGAATATGGTGAAGGCCACCAAGTATTTGCTGTAAGTGTCGTTGAAACTCGTGCTGATGAAACGTTTGGATCAGTAGTTGACGGAGAAATACTCCTAATTAACGTCGTTACTATAGATTCTAGAGATTCGGTACTAGCAATATCATCCCATTCTTTTTCAAAATCAGGGGAATATTGTGCTAATTTTGCTATCCACGCAGTAACAATGGGGTCAGGATTAGATTGTAACTGGGTATCACCAGCGTCTGTGTATACTTGTCCATTACCTTGTCCTAAACCAGCAGCGACAGTATGCATAGGAAGAATAGATGATCCACGCACACCCCATTCAATAAGAGGATCACCAGTTAAACCATCAGGAACTGCAGCAACATATAAATGAGTATGGGAAGGAACATTAACACTAGTATCTAATAATGGTCCAACTTGAGCAGTTACACTACCAGTAGAAGCAATTGTAAAGTCAATATCTTGTGCAATATCGGCATCAAATACAGTTTTTACGGTTCCTAAAGAAAAGAAATTACTTTGGGTTCCTGTTGTATCAGTAGTATCATCAGATACAATGATTTCATATGGATTATCACCGGCAACGTCTACATCGTCAACATACCACCAACCACCAAGTCCACCTGGTTCGTATACACTAGCACCACCACTAACAGGAACTTGTGCTGATGATGCTCTGTTTCCATCAACAACACCAGTTCCTACAAGTTTTCTATTTCTATAATCTGGTAGCTGGAAATTATTACCAGCACCACCATAATCATAACCAATGACATCAAATAAGAATGGATAATCATCTTTATCTAATGTTTGACCAGAACATTCAAAATACCCAGGATATCTTGATGTTATGCTTCCATCCAATGTACCATAAGAACCATTAGGTTGCTTGAGAATAGCAACAATAGTACCGATAGCATGACCATCTTCTTTACTTTCTTTAATAGCACCGCTGCTATCAACATAAGCACCTTTCTTACTATACCACGAACCTTTCAATTCTGGTGGAGGTGGAGCAACAGAATAGTTACTTACTTGCCAAATAAATTGATTTGGCGATCCAGTACCAATACTAACTGTTGTTTCTGTTTGCCCAGCAGTGACTTGACCACCGCCATCTAAAGTAAATAAATTACCATCTGTAGTAATAAAGACACGGAATGAAGTATGAATAGTAGGATCAAATGTAACTGGACCTGCTACTGGAGTAGCAAAGTCAATAGAAATAGTAGCACCATTTGTTGCATTGATAGTGATTGGTCTATTAATACCAGTAACTGCAATAATACTACTTAATACCTCTGTACCTGGAACTTGATTAGTGAGATTGTTAGGAATTGGATAATCTGCATCAGTATCTGGTCCGGAATTAGTAGTAATACTCCAAGGATTAATAACTTGCTGACCAACTTTAATAGTAGTTGTTACTACTGATGGTACTAAAGCAGTCGAAAATGTTTCTGAAGACCTATTGTATAGTACAATCCTATCCCCATTGTTTACTTTTGTTGGGAACAATCCGATAGAACTCTCACCTCCCTCTGCATACTGAATCTTAATTCTTGGTTCATCTCCACCAGAATCATTAGAAGAAGTACTGCTTACCAACACAACATCAACTTCTACATTTGTACCTAATTCGCTAATGGATCCTGGAGTATCATTAGGATCTGGTGCTGGAGCAGAAGCAATTAATGCATCTTCTAATACATCAGTTTGATTAACAAAACTGAAATTTTTTGGTGTTGTTGATGGGAAGTTTCCATTAGTTACACTCCAGATAGATCCATTTGCCTGATCACCAATAGATAGTGGATTTGATGATACAGAACCTGCAGTATTTTCAGTTACAATATATAACTGCAAATATTGACCGTTATTAATTGTTGGAGCAGGATTGGTAGTTACTAATTCAAAAACCGTATTATCTAAAATTTGATATCCATTACCATCAGTGAAAAATGTATTATTATCAGATACTCCAACATATAAATTACTATTTGTTGATGTAATTATTGCAGTGTCATTTAATCCTTGAACCTGTAAAATATTACTATAAACAGCAGTATTTAATGGTTGATTGGAAAGGTCATCGAAGTCTGGAAATGGTACAGGAACATTAGGAGGAACTACGGCTGTATTAATTACCCAGCGTTCTGTTCTCGCACCAATTGTTAAATCAACGTAAGTTGCTAATCCAGGAATAGAATTAGATATTAACCTGATCTGGATTTCATCTGTATTCTCTACAGTAAGTGATCCCGGAGTAGGAAGAAACCAAGCACCAAAAACTGTTTCCGCATCAGATACTTTCTTAACTCTGACAGAGAAGTTAGCGTCATTTGCAACTAATGAACCGGTAACACTAACACTTGCTTCAGTAGATGTAGTTAATCCCGTTATAGTAACAATATCTTCTCCTGGTCTACTTCCATCTCCATAGACATACATGACACCAGTATCTGCGTCATTAAGAGTCTGAAATGGATATGGATCAGGAGCAAAATCTTCTGGTATCGTAGTGATATACCAGACAGTTGTTTGCTCACCAATTTGAATGTTTACACTTTGAGTAGTGTTCCACTGCGAAGGCGCTTTAAATTTAAAGCGAACTGTTTGTCCCTCGCTTACATATACTGGTGTATTAGAATAAGAATATGTCATGGACTAAAGTTACTGCTTTCCACTTGATGGATTATCCTAATCTTATTTAGGGGCAATGGTTTATAGGTTCTCCACGTCAATCCACACACCATTATTGTCAATCTGTACCTGAATAGGATAATTCGATTTGATTTTCACAGGAATATCAATATCATTAACTAATAGTTGGTCTGTTGTTAACTCTATATCAGGAGTTATCACAGGTGCCTGATCTTTAATTTTATCATCCGATTCTGGTACTGTAATAGAATCCGGAAGTTGATCTATTATAGCAGGAACTATTTCAACATCTTCATCTGTTAATGAACCCACTCCCTCTGCAAGTAACTTGTACTCGATTCTCATAGGTCCACGATCATCCCATATAGGAGTATGTGTAATAGTACCACTAACATCATCACCTGTTGGTAATACCACATCCGCACCTATAGTTTCTACACCATCTAACGAGTAGTAATATGGCACTATCTTTAGTGATACCGTAGCATTAATTGATGTATATCCCAACTCTAAACTATTCCCATAAGTAACGTTTAAAGGAACTGTTAAGTCAACATCAGGTGGTTGTAATACTGTTAAGGTAATCTGATCAGTATCAGTTCCACCCAAACCAGACACAGTTGCAGTATACGTAGTAGTTACAGTAGGAGATACTACTTGGAATGACGTTAAATTACTAGCACCGATTCCGGGTTGAATATTATTAGTAGTTGCATCTCCAGTTGTTGACCACCTTAATACTGTAGATTGTCCTAACGTTATTGTACTATCATCTAAAGACAATGTTACAACCGGAGGAATATAAACTATTAAAGTTCTTGTAATTGCGCGGGTTCCTCCTAATCCATAAGCAGTTAATACATATGATGTTGTACCGACTGGAGAAACTGTTCTAGATCCTGATGTACCTACTGCTCCAAATTGATTAATAACTCTATAATAACTATTCGATGTACTCCAAGAAATTGTTGATGATTGTCCTTGGATAATAGTTAATGGACTAATTGTCAATACTACAGATGGCGGAGTAAAATAACATGTGCCATTATCTACCGTCGCAGATGGATTGTAGTTTGCTGCCTGTGGATTAGTACAACCAGGAACAGGTGGAGGAGGACAACTATAACCAGTTCCTAAATTTGTATGCCTTCCTTGAGATTGAACATTACCCCATTCACCACTGGATATACCACCAGCGAGGACCATTTGATAGATACTACTATAACCACCTCTAGTAGGGTGATATACCCACGTACCTACATATCCTTCTACACCACCCACTTCTCCATATCTACCAAACAAACTGTAGTATGCAGCTGTAACTTGATTGCGAATGGGGTCGTTAGAATCACCACCGCTACCAGGCCACCATAGATTTCCCCTATCACAAATATATAGATTTCCGTAACGATTGTAATGACTATAGCGATAAGGCATTAAATTTGCTCCACATCTACGTATACACCACTGTCGTCAATTTCTACCTGAATAGGAGCATCTGCTTTGATTGCTACTGGTATATCAATATCATCAATGACAATTTGTTCTGTAGTAACTTCAGCATCTGGAGAGATAATAGGGGTTTCGTTTTTAATCTTGTCTTCAGACTCCGGCACTAAAATATTAGATGGCATTTGGTCAATATCAATATCAACTACAATAGACTTTGAGTCAGTTAAATTACCAGCACCAACTGCATATAGAGTATATGTAATAGATACTGGTCCTCTATTATGATAAGGAACATTATGAGTGTATGTACTATCAGCAGACGCAGATGCTCCTAAACTAATAATCTCGGCGGTAATAACGCCATCCAAATCTGTCATTGCAATCTGCAATTCATATGCAATCGTAGCTCTTACTTGTTCATGCTGTATTGTTATTGATTGTCCATAAAGAACAGATATTGGTCCAGATATATCAACTTCTGGTGGTGGTATTACAACTAGTGTAATCTGATCAGTATCAGTTCCACCTAAACCAGATGCAGTTGCAGTATATGTCGTAGTTACAGTAGGAGATACTACTTGGAATGAAGTTAGATTAGTACTACCAATTCCAGGTTGGATATTATTTGTAGTTGCATCTCCAGTTGTTGACCACCTTAATACTGTAGATTGTCCTACTGATATCTCTTCATCATCTAAAGATAATGTTACGACAGGAGGAATGTAAACTACTAGAGTTTTAGTACTGCTATTGCTAGTATAACCATAGTAACCCGCACTTATTGTATATGATGTATCATCAGCAGGAGATACAACAGTAGAATCACTAGCAGCAATAGCACCTATACTACTTAATGATCTACTAGTAGCATTACTAATAGACCAAGATAATGTAGCATTTTGTCCTCGAATAATAGCTGGTGGTGATATCGAAAAACTAATACTGGGAGTAGGATAGGAACATCCACTATTAACATTAGCACTTGGATTATAGTTAGATGCTAAAGGATCCATACACCCATAGACATTATATGTACATCCTGTGCTAACTTGATTTGCATATGGGTTAAAGTTATTAGCAGTAGAGTTGTTACAACCATATACAAATACAGGAGAATACCACGCAACACCTATAAGGTTGTATCCACTGCCACCATAAGTACTGGTACTAAACCTATGATCTACCAGTTGACCATTATAAAATCTATAAACTGGTACACGATATGCTCCAGAACCAGTATATGCATGACCAACAATACCTTCAAGATAATAACCAGAAGGAGTGCTGGCATTAGTTTTGTAAAAGTGATTATATTGAGTTGGATTCCAATATCTGTATACAGGTGCAACAGCCCCAACGATTCCGGGAACGCTACCAGACATAAAAAGATTCCAAACATTACCGCCTATACCATAATATGCGGTGATTTGTTCACCACCTGGGTTTGAGGTATAGAAAGTATCTGCTCTGTAATTACCAGGTCCCAAATAAAAAGTACCGTAAAAAGAGTCGAATGTATGTAAATAACCTGAAGCTCCCATATCTAAATCTCCCTAATATCTACATAAATTCCACTGTCACCAATTTCAACCTGAATAGGATAATCTGCTTTGATTTCCACAGGAATATCTATATCAGTAATAACAATTTGATCTGTAGTAATTTCTACATCAGGACTTACTACAGGGGATTGATCTATAAATTTCTCATCCGATTCAGGTATCTGAATAGCATCAGGAGTTGTATCAATAACAACATTTACTGTCTTAATATCTTCATCTGTTAATGATCCAACTCCTATACCATATAATTTATATTCTATGCTAACAGGTCCAATACTATTGTATGCCGGACTATGAATTGTATCACGGTCAACTACCGTCGCAATTGGAAGCTGCTCCACAAGTATGTAATCAGTATATGTACCATCAGCATAGTAATACTTAACTAAAAGTTGTAAGGAAACACCAGAATTAACAGAATATGATGTTAAGTTAATATTATCACCATAATTAACAGATAATGGTGATGTTAATGTTACTACAGGTGGTGTAACAACAGTAACAGTAACTTGATCAGAACCTTGACCTGCTAATGGATGAGAAGCAGTTAATGTATATGTTGTAGTTTGTGTTGGAGATACCTGAATAGGTGTTGAAGTGATATTGACACCACCAATGCCGGGAGTTAATTGTGCAGTGGAAGCATCTCCAGTAATACTGTATATTAAATTAAGAGACTGTCCTTGTACGATTGTATCGTTAGTTGCATCTGTCGAAAGATTTACATTAGGAGGAATAAGTACATCCACACTACGTGATTGAGTTCGAGTGCCACCAGGACCAGATGCAGTTAGTGTATATGTTCTATCATTAGCAGGACTAATTGATACAGTTTGCGATACTGGACGATTGCCTGGGAAGTCTGTTAATGAGACGGTTGTTACATTTCCACCAATATTATAAGATAAAGATGCAAAAGATCCCAAAACAAATTGATTAGGTGTTATTGTAAAATATTGAATGTCTGGAGGAGCATAACTAAATGATGCTGTAAAAAATCCATTACCAAAATTTGAATATCCACTATTATAAGTCCATGAATAATATTGGGTATTACTATACCATCCAGAATTCCCTCCAATGCCAGCATATCCGTTATACGTAGTTGCGCCACCCAACCCACCGGCACCGCCAGTAGAAGATCCTCCGCCGCCGCCACCACGGTGACCTTGCGGGGCATTGCCGCCGTTTCTCCCACTTAACGAACCTGTTGTAGCTCCGCCACCAATACCACGACCAGCAGTATAATATCCACCATAACCAGTATTGTTATCAAATCTACCAGCACCGCCGCCGCCACCAACAATGACAGTATATCTGTTTAATCCGCTATCATAAACTCCTGATGCTCCACCGCCACCTCCACCTGATCTATGTCCATTACCACCACTTGCTAGCGGAGAATAACCACCAGATCCACCAGGGTTAGCTGGTCCTTGTCCAAATCCTCCTTGACCACCAAGATAAAAATATAAAGTGTAGTCGTAACTACGAGTGTATAATCTAAAATTACCAGATCTACCAAACCCACCCCTTGAAAAATACCACCCACCAGAAGAAGATGCTGATCCACCGCCTGATGCAGCTCCTACACTGAATATTACATTTGTGGAATATTTTGGTACAGTAACTGAATGTGTACCCGGACTATTTGATGAAAAATTAGGCATTATATCTCTCTAATGTCCTGCCAAACGTTAGCATTATCAATCTCCACTTGAATAGGATAATCTGCTTTGATTTCTACAGGTATATCTATATCAGTAATGACAATTTGGTCTGTAGTAACTTCTACATCAGGAGTTACTACAGGTTCTTGATTTATAAATGTGTCATCAGTTTCAGGTATCTGAATAGCATCAGGAGTTGTATCAATTGTAATAGGAATCTCAATGGCAGCAGTTTCTTCTAATGTGCCATATCCATCTACAAGAAAAGAAAGTCTTACTTTAAATGGTCCATAATCAGTATATTCAACAGGTATTGTATGTCCAAATACAGTTACTTCATCACCAATAGTGTTAGGTATTGCGACTGAAGGTTTAAACTCATTAGTTCCATCAGTGTATAAGTATTCAGCAATATAACTAACACCTCCATCAGAATTAGTGGCATTAATAGTTACTTGGATATCTTCATTATATAATATATTAATAGGTCCACTCACACTAATAGTAGGCGGTGCTAATACAATAACCAATACCTCTGCTGAACCTGTTCCGCCTAAACCAGAAGCAGTAAGAGTATATAATGTATCTACAGTAGGAGATATTGGTGCAAAACTAACCAGATTAGACCCCCCAATACCAGGATCAATGGTCACAGTATCAACGTCACCAGTTACAGTCCAACGCAATGTAGTGCTGTTTCCTTGTATTATTGTACTATCAGTAGCATCTACAGCAAAAGTTATTATTGGCGGTACATATACAGTAACTGTAACAGTAGAAGATCTACTGAATGCAGGATTTGTTGTAGTTAATCTGAATTCACTGGTTTCTGTAGGAGCAACAGTCAAATTACCAGATCTATTTACTTGTCCGAGTGATTCAACAACAGCACCATTTCGCATTCTTTCTAATACTTCTGATGTAGACTCTCCACCACCAGTTGTCCATGTTAAACATGATCGAGAATTATTCCCATCAGTTCCATTTAATCTATATGCAGTGGGATTAGCACTGATTGATGGTGTTGGAGCATCATATGTACAAATACAAGCATATACTGATCCAGAATATCCATATCTACAACTACCACTACCACCTTGCTGACCGCCTTGACCTACAAGAGCATAAACATTTTGTCCAGGAATTGCACCATTACTATTTCTATATTGTACACAGCACGATGCACCACCACCTCCTCCACCATATGAACTAGATGATCCTCTCCACTGACCAGAACCACCCTGTCCAGTGCCTCCATATCCTGATGCAGCTCTATTCCAGGGACCACCACCGTATCTACCGGTTTGTCCATATCGATAGTTACCATACCCACCACTGCCGCCGCTATAGAAAGAACCAGGACCACCACCATATGAGATAGTACCACCAGCACAACTATATCCTCCACCAGCTGGTGTTTTACCAAAATTATATCCTACATTAGGACGTGCGCCACCACCTCCACCACCAACAGTAATATAACTAACATATTTTACACAGGTTGATATATTAATATTACTGCTATATGATCGATATATGTTAAAAGATGCCATCTAATAATACCGTTAAAATTTAATAATATAATGAACTAAAATAAACGGAGTAACTACTTGATTTAATACATTTAAATTTTCCACATCCACATCTACGGTTGATGTCATATCATCTAAAGGAACATCGATGTTTGCATGACTGTATGTAAAATTACTGGTATAAATGTATGGTCTTGTAATAGTATGATCGTGTCCAGGATCACCAGAAACAATACTGCTACTTGTTTCTTCTAAACTATTTCCACCAGAAGCATTTGCAGTGTTGGCTCGTGGTCCTTTACCATCGCCACCAATGTCATGTTGTGCTGAATGATTTAAAACAGTAAAACCGGTATCACCAGCAACATTATGATAATGTCCTTGAAACTCATCTATTGTTAGAGAATATAAACTGGTGTCTTTCGGTACAGTAAATTTTGGAGCACCATTAAAATTAGCAATATCAGATGCAATTACCATATTTCCAATATAATTAACCGATGCAGAAGGACCAATATTTGAGATAGGATCGACTTCAACTCCAACTTTACTAACACCAGGATCTTCTTCCAAAGTTGTAGAAAAATATTCTCCAGATCCTCTACTACCTATAACCACTTTAGAACCTAAATCAGGAAGTTGAAACTGTCCCAAATCATTAGTTTCTGTATCTACATTTCTTAAATTAGAAGTTTCTTTCTTAAATCTTGATTCATCGCCTACGCCAAGAATCTGCGACAACAATAAAAAATCTTTTGCATTTTTAATTGTACCGTCACATTTCAAGAATCCTGCTGGCATAGCCTCTTTAAATACCGCAGTAGTTGGATCATTATTAAATCCCAACCCAGATACAGTATGCATCTGAATGGTTCCAGGAATACCGCCCCAATGAGATTTGTTATGAGCGTAGTTATTTCTTTTTACCATTTTAGTATGCTCTGATAATGTATATCGATGTGACTCTTGGTTGCTGAATATTAAAGTCGATTTGCAACGCTTTTTGATTTACTGTATTATCTAGTGTAGCAGTTGGCATAGTAACCGATGCTGCAAGATTGCTTTGTGGTCTCATCCTACTGCCATCAAAAACAACTTCAAACTCATCATGAGTATGCGAAAATATTTTATCAGTAGCAGTTTCAGAAGTAAAATTAAGTCCAGGGTTACTTACTAAAGTATCACCAACAACACTATCGCTTGTAGTATAATGATTTTTAAATCCTTCGGGAATACCAACAGTATTTCCACCAATACCAAAAGGTACACTATCCGAAATATATTTTCCATCAGATTTAGCAGGAGTTGTTAAAAATCTCCTACTTAATGGCGATCTCGTGGCATATGCAGGTTTCATGTTAATCGGAGGTTGCTCTGATGCTGCTTTAGAAACAATTTTGCCTGGTTGACCCTGACCAAATCCTGTTGGAATATTGGCATCATTTGGCCATTCCAAAGTATAAGTATCTGTTATGCCAGCAGTAGGACTACCACCTGGAGATGATAATCTACCTGCTACAATACCGCCATAAAGATCTGATCTCTCTCCACCACGGGTAACGGAAATATTACTTTCTCCGTTACCTGTTTCTGCAGGAGAGTCATTTGCCCATCCAAAGTCTGTTGATGTCCAACCAAAATAAACATCTACACCACCGGACTCATCATCAGATTGAGGAGGATCACTTCTACCATCATTATCAATACCATGAGCAAAGATAGTGTAATAGATCGGATCATAAGGAACTACTCCTTTTCCAGGTTTAGCAGGATTACGATTATTAATTGTTTCTAATGACCCTGAATGATTGTGTCTTTTAATATGTTTTCTACCTAATCTTCTGGGTCCAATGTAGATAGTTTTAATCCCTTCACCCTGAATTAAAGTATTTCCTCTGATTTTACCTTCATATCCAGTCCTATCATCATTGTTAATATTAAAAACTAAATCAACAAAAACATCAGTAAAAATAGTAGTTACTCCAGCATCTTCATTTGTTCCAATAATTGGATCCATCACAGTTAATGCTTTTGCATCTAAATCCGCAGCACGACCAGTACCACCAGCAGCAATATTTGCAAAATACGATGATTCAATATCCATCAATGTTTTACCATTGAGGTTAGGCATTTTAATACTACCCAAATAACCAGGAAAATTACCATCAAAATCACTACTGCCAGCATTATAAGTATCACCAACCGCCTGTGCTAGCAAAGGAAAATCAGAAGCTGATAAAGTTTGACCATCGCAAATAATCCATCCAGCAGGAATTGATGTCAATCCCCCAGTCCAAGGCAATATGGTGCCAATGACGGCACCTTTTGCAGTTTTAGTTTCTTGATAGAAAGGCATGTGTTTATACTTCGATTAAATACCAACCAGCTTTGGAGGTTGAAACAGCAGAGTTGCCATCAGCATCGGATGTTCCTGCATATACAAGAGCAAATCCTGCATAAGGTGTTTGAACAATAAGTTCACCACCGTTATAACCAGTAAGACTTGCCGAGTTACCAGAAAGCATTGCTGATGCTGTGTTATCAGAAGAATTCTGAACCGTAACATTACTTGGTGCTCTAACAACAAGTGATAAGTTATAGGTCAGGATACCACCAATATCTATAATCCTAATCATGTCGCCCAATTGTGCATTTTCAGGAAGTTTAACAACCGTGTTCTGACTTGTATTCAAGAAGTAATTTACGTTTGCTTCTGCAATAACTTCAAAGGAATCGGAATAATCCCATCTGCGACCACCTGTAGGTGAGAAGTAGTTAGTAATTCCGCCCAATGTAACTGCTCTATCAGCACGAATACCGAAGGATTGATTTCCTCCAGAGTTAACTGTTAGATCACCACCCTCGATCGTAACATCACCAGCAACTGATAATGATCCGCCAAATGTACTTGTTCCTGTTCCTAAAGCAGAGAATGAACCATATGTGGTAAAGTCTCCTGAAGAATTATCAAAGGTAAGTCTTGGAGTAGTTCCATCAACTCCGAAGAAGTTCATATCACCACCGTTGATCGTTAGATCACCAGTTGCGGTATCAATTTGGAATGTAGTTCTGAATGGAACTGCAACAGTCGTTCCATCAGATAGATAAGAAGGACCGCCATTAGTAAGAGTAAAGAACTCTTGACCTTCGATCGTAGAACCGTTGATTGTAAGCGTGTTCTCCGCAGTAAGTGTTCCTGCAATAGCAGTATTACCTGTAGGACCATCAACAACTAACTTGTTAAATCCTTGACCGAACTTAAGATCTCCACTACCGAATGTATTACCGGTTGTAGATTCAATCTTGAAGTTAACGGACTCTGGTGTACCACCATCAGTAACAATGAATGATTGAATGTCTGTAGATACTAGTTCGACAACTTTAACAATCTCACTATTAGTAAGAAGCAAGTAGTCACTAGTTGTTAAGACTCCACCGAATTCAGAAATACCGATGCGAACGTTAGTAGTACCAGCAAGGAGACCAGATGCACTCTGAAGTTTTACTTCTGCACCTGCAGATTGATTAGACCAGAGATATTCAGCAGCAGCAAGTGTATTAGAAAGTTTAACTTCAACCGTGCTGCCGTTAGCAACAATACTATCTTGTACCGGCCAATCACCATTCAGTTCACTTACATTTGTACCAGAAATTCTGATGAATTCGCCATAGTCAATATTCAATGTAGAGTTTGTTTCACTCTGCCAATGAATAGTAACAATGTCAGTGCCATCAGCAACAATCTTCTGAATTTGTGCGTCAGTGATAAGTACACTTGATACAGGATCTAATTCATCGTTGTTATCGAAGTCAAATCCAGTAATGAATGAAGCATTTGTTTGCTTGTCTAACTTATTAATTACACAACCGTCAGGGTGATCCGTTCTTGCTGTTGTGCCAGAATTAGCACGAGAAACAGAAATACGATAACCATTAGGATCATTCGGATTAGTAATGTTAGTTAGTCCAACAACCTGAATAATTTCTGTTTGACTTTGATCCTTCAGTACAGTAACACCATTACCATCAATACTATCAGGAGATAAAGCATCTGCTCTATCAACAAGAAGCAAATCGCCAATCTGGAAATCTTGTGTCGATGGTTGACTGATTGGTAAGTTATAAAGATTACCAGAAGCATTAACTCCAGCAACCTGGAATGTCAGATCATCACCAGAAGGATTGCCTAAAGCAGCAGTAGGAATGGTAAGAAGATCATTATTGCTATAACCAGTACCAGGAGATACTAATTCAACAACGGCAGTACCATCACTCAATACTTGAATGGTGAACAATCCACCCTCACCTGTTCCACCAGTTGCTTCGATGAAAGTATACGTGGTGTTAGCAACCCAAGTTGAACTTTGAGTAGGACTAATGTTATCAATAGAAGCAATCTGACCGCCACCAAGTAAGAAAGCAGGACCACCCCAAAGACCAACACCAGCAGTATCAATTACTTTTCCTGTTTGTGAGAACTTAAGGAACGTGATGTTTGGATTTTCAAGTGAACCAACAATGTGATCAGCACCAGCAGTTGCAAATCTTGCTCTTTCAATTTCGACAATACCGGCACTCAATCCACCATCAAGTTTAAGGTTAGCATAAACAGTAGCACTTGCAAGAACATCAAGAGAGTTTCTAATAGTAGTCTTACCACCCAACGATGCAATATTAACTTGTGATGCATTAACACCGAGATTTACACCAGTTGTTGCTGCACCATCACCAATATTAAGTGTTGCTGCCGGTGTAAAGATACGAGCAGTAGATGTACCAGCAAAAGCAGCAACTTCAAGTGTACCAGCAAGTTTAGTCTGATATGTACCAATATATGTGGTAGAAGCAAGGTTAGGTGCTGCACCACCAATTCGGATTTGTGCGTTACTAGTAACATCATCTTCTGCCGAAGCAATATCAACTATAGCATTTTTTGTTCTCTCATGAATTTTAAGAGTAGTTGTTCCTGCGTTAGAACCAATTCTAACAGTTTGGGAATATGTACCACTAACAGAATCTCCAATACTGATCGATTGTGAATTTACAGTGGAGTTGCCAAGAATAATCGACTCTGCTTGATTTAAACCAACGAAGAAGTCAACATTATCCTTAAGGAATTGGAATGTTTCTGCAGTAGAGTTAATGTCTCCACCATCTACACTCAAGTCATCCTGAATCTGCATGTTTCCAGTAAATCTGGAATCACCGATAACAACGAAGTTCTTATCGAGTTCAGTTGAAGGATCTAATCCGATGCTGGTGTTAACACCAACGCGACCACCTACTCTATAAGTAGCGGATTGATCAACAACCGCGAGATCTGTTGTAGAAACACGTAACGTTGCGAAGTTATCCCCATCAGAACTGTCACCACCAACCAAGAATGCATTAGTAAGTGGGAAGTATGTCTTACCAGTAGATGGTTCGCCAAGGTAGTTATTAGTAGAAACTGCTCCGAGAGCATCATATGCTACTAAATTCTTACCACTAATAAATGCATTACCAACAACATCCAAGTTAGCACGAGGATCAGTCTCGGAAGATACCGATGCAGTCAATGCTGCTTCCTGATTACTTCTACCAATTGTGTTGATGCCTAACTTATAATCGCCAGGGACATTAGTGTATGTACGTAATGCTTCTGCTCCAAGTACACCAGTTTCTTTCCAGATGGATTCAGAAATTTCTATCTTCGCACCCGGACCTTCAGTAGACCAGTTGTATACATTTGAAGCGATCTCGTTAAAGAGTCTGATCTGACATGTATTTTCTGCATCTACAGCAGTAATTACATTCCAAGATCCATCAAAGAAGTTATTACTGAAACTACTAATACGAAGTTTCTCGCCAACTTTAACCTTCAAGTCTTGGTTGCTAATACCAACAGACCACTGAATTGTGATCGTAGTGCTATTATCAGATGTGATAGTAAAGATTTGAGCGTCAGCAATCTCTGTAAAGAAGTTAGAGTAAATCGAACCTAACGATCCGGAATAACCAACTTCCTCACCTTTCCAAACAATATCACCAGCACTAGGAACGATAGAAGAACCGTAAGTGATATTCTGTAAAGTATACCAAGCAGAACCGCCAGCAGCAATCAATCCACTATTATTTGGTGTTACATTGGAAGGACTTCCTCCGGTGTAATGTGTTCTGATGCTATAAACCTGACCTTGCCTACCTACGTTACCACGAGGATTTAATTTAAATACAGCTGATCTAACTTCATTCTTGGTTAGAACAATGTCTCCATCTTTATTGTCTCTGAAAGAAGATCTGTCAAGAGTTGGGTCATCACCACTACCAACCAGTGATAGGATACGAAGTGAATCTCCCTCGAATGGGTCAACATTAATCGTAACAGGATTATTGAGGAAGGTATCACCTTCGATGGTTACCTTATCATTGAAAGTAACTGCTGTGTCGAATGTAGTAACCAGTGCTCCAATAGTGTCGGAGTCATCACCACTATCAACAAGAACTGCCTGCTCAAGGAACGTCTCTTCGCCGGTAATAGCGTTGATCTTACGATTACCAATATAGAGGTCACCGTTAGAGTTTAGACCCGTGTAGAAGACAATACCGCCGTCTTCACGTTTTGCTTGAGCATAGAAGTCTTGCTTATCAGATAGAACAACTTCCTGACGAAGTGGGAAACCAGTTGAGTAGTTACCAGGACCGAATCCAAGATACTCAAATGTGTGGTTACCAGATCTTGCAATAGAAGGACGGCGAAGTTCGACATACATTCTATTGTCAAGAGGATATTCAGAGTCACCAGAGATAGGAATCTGTCTGTTTTCAGATCCAATCGAAGCATTTCCTGATTGTGCTCTTAATCTATTATCAATAATATTTCCATTCACATCGGAAGTAGTATTAGTGAATGTATATCCAAGTAATGGATCTGTAGCAAGAAGATCAGTAACTGCTTCTTTTGTTTCACTATATTTGTAATCGTTAAGAGTAACAAGACCATGAACGTAGTTATCTGCTGCAGCTACTGATGCTGGAGGATCAACAATGGTTACATCTCTGGTTCCGTTATCTTGAACCTGGAACCACAAAGGATCATTCTTGTAATCCAGAGGATACAGATTAGAAATTGGTTGAGAGAACTTATAGTTTCTAAAGTTATCACCAACACCCGCTCCTGTAGGAAGCGGAGACATATTACCACGTACAGCAGTAAGATAGTAAATACCATCTTGCTGTGCAGGAATAACTTCTTGAATCTGTTCAACATCATAGATGTAGAAAGTATCTTCAATATCAGGAATATCAGCAACATTTGTTACTGTGTAAGTATCTCCACCAGGAGTTGTTACCCTATCACCAGGAACGACTGTATAAACATTTGCTCCTTCAATTCTATACAAGAAGTTATCTCTACTGGATCTCGATGCACCAACATAAGGAGAAAGTGTATTCCAACTATCAGGTTCGCCCAATAAAGTCCAGAAAGTTCCATTCGATTGCGTGAATGTTGTGGCAGTATTTACATTATATGCAGTACCAGTGTTGTAATCAAGTTTGCCAGTGATATTCTTGAGGACAACAAATGCTGTTGCTTCAACAGTTGCTGGGAAATATGCATGAACATATCCAGAACCTGTGCAGTATCCACTCCATGTGACATAGTTGTCATCATCATTATTAAATAGATCTTCTTCAATTCCCACACCTTGAGGAGAGGAAATCTCAATAATAGTAAAGATTTCGTTCTTTAAACTCTGATTGAGAATAGTATGATCGAATACTGTTACTTCTAATCTATCTTCAGAAAGATCATTTGTAATCGTTCTTGCACTTTGAATAGTAGTTACAATCTTTGATTGGAACTCAATCTGTAGAGGATTTTCATATGGATCATACAGATTCTCGGTCGCATCGATATCAATACCAGCAGTATCCAAATCAGATAAAGAAACACCAATTTGTTCGGTAGCTTGTCCTGGATTGAAGAATTGTGCTACAGCAGGAGCTCCACTGCTATATGGTTCTAAAATAAATTTCTGTGGACGTAATCTTCTTCTGTCATCGGTTCTAGTCTTAATGACATAACCATTAAGAGGTTCACGAACGTTCTCAAGATATTGTGGAACAATATAACGTAAACGATAGATTCTATCAAGTTCGGATCGGTTATCTTCATATCTCTGATACCAGGTATCGGGAGTGAAGAGATTACCAGTGCCATCTACAAAGTCAGATGCATGGAATCTAGTTAAGATACTATTTTGATTTACACCACCTGATGACTCATCAATAACATTAAGATACCATCTATCATAGTTAGAAGCATCAAATTTCAGTGGTGATGTTTTCTTATCTCCATATACAAGGAAGTCACTTCCACTACCTGTGGTGAATACAATTGCGTTTACACCTGCTTGTGCATCTGCTTGAGATGTATGAACCGAGAACTTCGTCTTGGTTTCATAACGAGGATAGTAGTAAACATCTGTCTCAACTTGTCCTCCACCAGCAATATCAGGAAGTTGTGAGTTAGCGTCTGAAGATGTTCTAAAGAAGATCGTCTGTGCAGGTACGTTAGGAAGAGGAATATCAAAGAGGTGAGGAATATCAGTCTCAAGATAGATTCCACTCACATTAGTGACATAGCGATGTAAGTCATATGACTCGTCAAGAACATACTGCTGCATAACAATTTCTACACCAGGATCAATTGCTTCAGTTTCTGGTGAGTAAATGTAGATACCAGCTGCTGCGTTTTCTTTAGTAGCAGCAAGTAACAGAGCAGTTTCTGCAGTTGTATCGAACTCACTTGTACTATTGAATGAGTACGGATATGTAGATCTACCAGGAGCAATTACATAGTAAGTTCTATTAGTTTCAAATCCACGAGGCAATCTAACAAGACGCTTATCAGTGTCAATTGTTAGTGCTCTTGGGATAAGTCTTACTGGGGTTCCAGTTTGTAATCCGTGAGGATCAGATTGCAACCCACCTGTATTAATTGTGAATAAAGTTGCACGTCCTGTTAAAGAACGAGACTCGATAGGTGCCTCAACTCTTACTGCTTGATTGGCGTTGCCAGACAATACCAAGTTGACATTATCGAAGTATCCTTGAATTGCTGTAGCAATATTAGTACACTCGGGATAAGTGGTGTCTTGAGTAATATCATTGTTAGCATACTGGAAGGTTTGAGCATACTGGGAAAGATTTTCAAAGTATAACCAGGCAGTATTTGTAGTTCCAATTGCCAAATATGGTGCTTGGGTTGACTGATCTTTTAATGTGATTGTAGTTGAGTTTACAATTTCATCAATTATAGCTGTACTAATATCAATATTAGTGACGATTGGTTGGACCGTAGGATCAACTAAACCATTTACAACTTCACTCTCGTTAAATTCTCGGACTCTCATGCCAGGAACAAGACCTGATGTATCGCCAACTACAACAGTTGCGCTACCACTTGTTAAAGTAGTGTCCTTAATCAAGAAGTTGAAGTTACGCATTGCGCCGATCATCAGGCGCTTCAGGTAATCATATGCTTCTAAAGTTTCAGTCAGTTCGTTGTCGATGAAGTCTAACTGACCACCAACTAGATAACCTTCGGCAGCAAGAATTGTATTGATGTTACCACCAAGACGCAAGTCCTTGACAGTTGCATCAACAAAGTATCCGATGTCTCTTTCACACTTACCAATCGTGATATTAGGATTAGTTAATAGTGCGGGATACTTGGCAGTAATATGACCATAGGTCTCTTGCTGTAACCATACTCTATTCCTTTCAATTTGATTTGCAGCATCTTGTGCGTAATTGAAATCGTCATTACCATCACCATCAACATCAAGAGTGATGTTGAGTCCTGCGGGAGTTAATGTAGAGAGTGATGTAGTATAGGTAGAGAATCCACTTGGAGATAGTTCTGATGAGTAAGTTTGCTTTCCACCTACACCACCAGAGGACAATTTAACATATAGTTTGTCCCCAGTTGCGGCACCAATACGATATCCACCGATGGTAGCTGCAGGTCTGTTTGCAGGATCTTGATTAGTGTCTCCAGCAAGATATAGTCTGGTATGATTATTTTGATCGTTTGATGCTTCGATATCAATTGTATAATATTGCTGCTTAATGATTGCTGTAGCAGAAGTATTAACAATTTTTGGAGGAACAATAGAATCAATGTATCCACCTTTATCTTGATTGAAGGAGAATCCTTTGAAACCAATTGCGTGCAGTGAAGTGTTACCAAAGTTAGAGTTGGAGTTGGTGATACTCATATCGCCACCACTTTCCATTAGGAAGTGATCGTGGAAACCAACCGCAAAGACCGAGACGCACTGAATGAAGGAGTCATCCGTTGCACGAATGTGGAAGTTTCTCCAATCATCCTTCCAGTATGCATCACCTTTGGTGTGATAAGGAACGGTAGCAAACGCATCAGTTAGTGATGCTTGATTCCAGGTGTTAGTAAATCTATCGTAACGAATGAATGCTCTGTCATCTTTCTGGAGCGAAACACCCGTGTACTGTGCAACAACCATCGACTTGAATCCAGTTGCCTTGGATCCATCTGCCCACATACCGCACATACCCCAGGTAGAACGGATCGAGCAGTTAAAGACATAAGGAGAAGCAGACTCAACAGAGTCAATCTCTGCCTGGATAACACCGTTAGTGCCAAGACCGTTAGCAGATGTGTATGTTGTGCCAGAAACTAATCCTAAACCAGCAGCATTGATGGTAATAATATAAGAGAATAATTTAGCGTTAGATTGATCAACAGTGTCAACCTTGAATGTACCATTTACATTGTCAGATAATCCACTGTTAATGACAGCAACATATTGACCCCTAAAGTATCCATGATCAATCTTTGTAGTTACTGTAATACGAGCAGTGGACGTACCAGAGATGTCATCAATTTTAAGACTCTCGATTGTTCTGGTATCAGATAGAGGACCAACAATCCTATTCTCTTGTACCAGTGCTTCTAAATCACCATCATCGATGGTAGGTTGGAACTGTGCGAATGCTCTACCAACTTTCTCGTAATAACGATCGAGTTCATTGTTATCCGCATAAGTCATGATAGTGATCTTATGGTGCGAATACTCGGGAATCGCTAATGAAGAGAAATCAGTTGGATTATCATATACTTTACCAACACGATCTGCCTGATCATATAGAGGGGAGTTCTCGGAAAGGTCACCATCCTTGATAGTGAACTGCCACAGATAACAACCACCAGTCAAGTTAAAGATAGAAGTTCTTCCATAAGCACCATCTATAGGGTTAGGGACAAACAAAGGTCTGACAATCGTGCGTCGAAGGTCATAACCAATCAGCGAACAACCTCTGGGAACGATAACTCCACCAGTCGTGGAGTTAAACTTGTAGAGAACGTTGTCTGGATTGGAAAGATCAAGAATCGAATCATCCTGCCATTCTTCCAGTGCTCTGTTGTAATCAAATACAGGCACAGTACCAGTAACCTGAACTGCAGCGAGACCTGTAAGCGTACCTGCAGTGACGGTATCAGTGACAATAGCAACAAGTGTTGTAATGGATGACTGAACATCAACGCAGGTAGCGATATTGCCTGATGCGTTGTATTCAATAGTCGGCGTTGCCTGACCTGCAATTGCAGGACCTGGAGATATAGTAAGATCCTTCTCATACAGCGAGTTAGTTACAGCAAGTTTCATCATGTCTCTTGCTTTGTTGAA
>Ga0233438_10001768_pt1 | contig 22794 bp, 22 predicted proteins | sample SI_123_September_FD_182720 | JGI IMG/M metagenome (GOLD analysis project Ga0233438, IMG submission 182720) | Seawater microbial communities from Saanich Inlet, British Columbia, Canada - SI_123_September2016_10_MG | ecosystem: Environmental > Aquatic > Marine > Inlet | place: Canada: British...
AAATCAAAAATAGATAAAATATATAAAAATATATTATTAGTATCTCAAGAAAAAATCCAAAATAAATTAGATAAATCTGAAATATTAAATTTAAATGAAAAAAATGAATTATTTTATATAAGAGCATTTTATGAATATGGTATTGAAAAATATAGTTATAGTAATCTCATAAAAGCACAAGAGATATTTTTTATATTAATACACTTAACTAATGATAATACTTTTATACAATCATTAAAAATACACTTAATAGTATGTGAACTTGAGATATCTTTAGAAGAATTTACTAAAAAATATGTCAAAAATAAAATAGAAACTCAAGATCCTATATATAGTTATTTTATAATAGAATATACAATTAACAAAGAAGAGTTTATAAATAAACATAAAAATCTCTTAAATAAAATAGATAATAAATTAAATCACTTAATTCAATAATGAAAATACATTTTATAGGTATAGGTGGTATTGGTATTTCTGCAATTGCTAGATTTTTAAAATATGATGGTAATATAATTAGTGGTTCTGATATACAAGAGTCTTCATTAATAGATATTCTAAAAAAAGAAGATATTAAAATATCAACTCCACATAATCAAACAAATATAACAGATCAAGACCTTATAATACATTCTGCTGCAATTAAAAATAATAATATAGAAATAATTGAATCTGCTAAAAAAGGTATAAAAACTATTGAAAGAAAAGAGGCTTTACCAATAGTATTAGGTAATAAAAAAGTATACTCTGTATGTGGTGCACATGGGAAAAGTACCACTACAGCAATACTCTCATCTATATTACAAAGTACTACTTTAGTAGGAGCTATATCAAAAGAATTTAATTCTAATTTTAGATATATTAAAAATAAAATCAATGAAGAATCTACAATAGTATTTGAAGCAGATGAAAGTGATGGAAGTTTTTTATTATCTAACCCATACTGTTCTATTGTAACAACAGCAGAACCTGAACATATGAATTATTATGGATATGATATAAAAAGATTTCATCAAGCATATGAATCTTTTCTAAAAATGTCAAAAATAAGAGTTATAAATGCAGAAGATGAATTCTTATCAAAACTTAATATAAATGCTATTAAATTATATCCATCAAAAGATATAACTAATATATCATATACATTAAGAGAAGATGAACCCTATACAAAATTTAAATTAAAAGATTTAGGTTATTTTGAAGTATGGGGATTTGGTTATCATATAGCTATAGATACTTCTCTTGCGATATTAGCTGCACTTAATGAAATAGGATTAGATCACATTAGAACAAATATAAAAAAATATATAGGTATAAAAAAAAGATTTGATATATTATACAACAAAAAAGATTTTGTTATCATAGATGATTATGCACACCATCCAACAGAGATAAACGCAACAATAAAATCATTACTACTTTATAGCAATCTAAGAAATATAGATCAAAAAATAATTATATGGCAACCACATAAATATAGTAGAACAATAGAAAATATCAAAGAGTATAAAGAGTGTTTTAAAGGATGTAATGAATTAATAATCTTACCTGTATATAGTGCTGGAGAAGAGTATATAAATATAAATTTTCAAAAAGAATTCTATAAATATGATCCAATACTAGCTACAAATATACAAAGAGATAAAACTAGTATACATATAATAAAAGATAATAAAATAATAAAAACATATCAAAAAGGTATATTAATAGGTCTTGGAGCTGGTGATATTACTACAAAATTAAGAACAATAATAATATAACATTAATATGACATAATTTAGTTATCATCTTTGTATATTTTATGATGGGATAACTTAAATGTTTAATAAAATAGTTTTTGTAACTATATTTTTATTTACAATATCTTATGCCAATAAAAATCTAACTATTATGACCGAATTATTGGCACCAATAAGCTCCTTTAATACAAAAGAACAAAAATTAAAGGGTATAGCAGTTAAAATTGTAAAAAAAATACTTGAAGATATAAACTATACAAATAAAATTTATATACAACCTTGGGATGTAGCATATGATAATATAAAATATAATAAAAATAAAATTATAATTGCTATGGTAAAAACAAAACAAAGAGAAGACCTATTCAAATGGGTAGGCCCAATAATCAATATAAATTCTAATTTATATAAGAGAAGTAATGATAATATAACTATAAAAAACTACAATGATGCAAAAAAAGTCAAATATGTAACTGTAGTTAGTAAATATCCAGAATATGAAATATTAAAGTCTATGGATTTTGATAATTTGTTTGAAGTATATTCTGTCATAGGCTCTATTAGAGGACTAATTAACAATAGAGTAGATTTAATAACAGTAGGAGATATTGTATTAGATTTTAGTATATCACAAGCACAAATAGACAACACATTAATAAAAAATACAAATTTATTAATACTATCAAATAAATTATATATAGCATTCTCTAGAGATGTTTCAGATGATATTATAAATAAATGGCAAAAATCTTTAAATAAACTTATAAAAAGTGGTATATATAAAAAAGAATTTATAAAAAGTTTTAATGATGCTAAGAAATACTTCAATATAAAAAAAGAGATTGATATAACAAATTTTCTAGTTAAAAACTAATAATAAAATCCTTCTTTTAAAAGTGCTTTTCTAATATTAAACATTTGAGAATGTTTATTTAAACACCAATTAGGGCCTAATAGTGTACTACTATTAATACCTGCTGTTAATCTTTGAACTATGATATGCTTAGGTAACATTTTAATAGATTTTATAATAGTATCAATATACAATTCTTCACTAATAGGAGTAAATTCTCCTTTTTTATAAATACTAGTTAATAGTGTGTGTTTTACTACATATAAAGGGTGAAATTTAATAGAATCTACATTTAAATCTATGGTTTGTTTAAGAGTAGATAACATCATCTCTTGTGTCTCATTTGGTAAACCATATATCAAATGTCCACAAACATTTAATTTTTTTTCTTTAGTTTTATTTATCCAATATTTCATATTAGATACACTATCACCTCTATTAATAATCTTTAATGTCTCATCATAAAAAGATTGTATTCCATACTCTACCCATATCTCTTTAGTTTTTGATAATATAGCTAAATAATCAAGTATTTCATCACTTACACAATCTGTTCTAGTACCAATACTAAGTCCTATAACATTATCAAAAGATAGAGCTTTTTCATATAAAGTTTTTAATGTATCAATTGGAGCATAAGTATTAGTAAAAGATTGAAAATAGACTATAAATTTTTTAGCTTTAAATTTATTTTCTAATTTTAGTTTTGTACTATTAAATTGCAATTCTAACTGTTTTAACTGATCATTTAAATATGGATTATGATTAATATTAGGATTTAATTTAAAAGGTACTTTAGTTTTTGATATATTTGGACTAAAAGAATCATTTTGACAAAAAGTACATCCACCTTTTGCTACAGTACCATCTATATTAGGACATGTAAATCCACTAATACTAATAGGTACTTTATATACCTTATCTTTAAATTTATTCTTAAAATATCTTCCAATAGTAAAAACTGATTTAGCATTATTTGATATATTAAGCTTTTTTGTCATTATTTTATAAAATAATCTCCATCAAAACTCTCTAAAGCATAATTAAATTCCTTTCCAATTGAATTTTTTAAATCATCAATAGATAAAAACTCTAAACTATCAGCTCCTATGTATTTACACAATTCATCTTTAGACATTCTTGAACTAATAAGTTCATCTTTAGTTGGTGTATCTATTCCATAAAAACAAGGAAATTTTATTTCTGGACTTGCAACTCTAAAATGTACTTCAATAGCTCCAGCATTTTTTAACATCTTTACTATTCTTTTACTAGTAGTTCCTCTAACAATAGAATCATCAATAACAATAAGTTTTTTTCCATCTATTATAGACTTCATAGGACTTAATTTCATTTTTACTTTTATATCTCTAATAGCTTGAGTTGGTTCTATAAAAGTTCTACCTATATAATGATTTCTTATAATCCCATATTCAAAATGTATACCACACTCTTGAGCATACCCTAATGCTGCTGGTACTCCAGAATCTGGTACAGGAACAACCATATCGGCACTTATAAGATTTTTATCATTAATAGCTAAAAATTTACCCATCTCTTCTCTTGTTCTATATACATTTTTACCATTTATTTGACTATCTGGTCTTGCTAAATATACATATTCAAAAGCACAAGGTCTAAATTGTGGTTCAAATACTTGTATTGATTCCATACCATTTTTAGAAAATATGACCATTTCACCAGGATTCACATCTCTTACATAAGTGGCATCTACTAAATCAAAACTACAAGTCTCACTAGCAACTATATAACCCCCACTTTTTAATTTTCCAATACTCAAAGGTCTAATACCATATTTATCTCTAATAACAAATTGCTTTGTTCTACTTTGAACAATAAAACAGTATGCACCTTTAATAGTATTTAATGATTCAATTATTCTATCTTTTAAATTATCATTTTTAGATCTTGCTATTAAATGTATTAAATTTTCAGTATCCATTTGTGTTCTAAAAATAGAACCTTGATCAATAAGATTTTGTCTAACCTCATCTTTATTAATTAAATTACCATTATGTACAAGAGAAAGTTCTCCTAATTTATATTTTGCTATTAATGGTTGAGCTTCTAAAATAGAATCTTCACCAGCAGTTGAATATCTATTATGACCTATTGCCATATCACCTTTTAATATACTCAAAGCCTCATCTGTAAAGACTTCACTAACCAATCCTCTATTCTTAATCATATAAATCTTATTATTATCACTAGAACTAATACCACTAGCCTCTTGACCTCTATGTTGCATAGCAAAAAGTGCAATAGAAGCTAATCTTGATGCATCTTTATTACCATATATACCTACAATTGCACACATAAATTAACTCCAAAAATAAAATATAAAAAATACATTTATAAACCTAAACAATCATTAATACTATATAGCCCCTCTTTTTGTTTTACTATCCAAATAGCAGCTTTAATAGCACCTTTACTAAATGTATTTCTAGATGTTGCTGTATGATTTAACTCTATAAATTCACCATCATTATAAAATCCAACAGTATGACGACCTACTATATCACCACCTCTTAAACTCATTACACCTATTTCATCTTTATTTCTTGCTCCAATTTGACCATCTCTACCACTTACACGAATAGAATCTATATCAAGTTTTCTTGCACTAGCAGCACTTGTGGCTAGTGTAAGAGCTGTACCTGATGGTGAATCTATTTTATACCTATGATGTTGTTCTACTATTTCACAATCAAAATCATCTAAAGTCTTACTTGCTAATGTAACTAATTTATTTAAAACAGCAACACCTAAACTCATATTAGTAGAATATAAAATAGATACTTTTTTACTAGCTTCTAATAATAAATTTTGTTGATGTTCATTAAAGCCTGTGGTAGCTATTACTAATGAAACTTTACTACTATTATCTATGACTTTTTCTAATAACTCTTGTGTAGCAATTGGTGTACTAAAATCAATAATAACATCACTATTACTTATAAAAGTACTCATATCATTTGTAACAATAGTATCTTTAGGAATATCTCTTTGTAATTCATCAAAAACATGACATGTACTTAATTTTAAATCAGTATTACTTTTTAAATCATCAATTAATAAAGAACCAACTCTACCTGAACTACCTAAAATACCAACTTTTATCATAAATCTATCCTAAATATTCTATAATATCAATAGCAGCTATAGCACCATCTGAAGATGCACATACCACTTGTTTTGCAGCATCAATTCTAACATCTCCTGCTGCATAAATACCCTTTACAGAAGTCCTCATTTTAAGATCTACTATAATTTCACCACTTTGATTAACATCACATAAAAAACTACCATCATCTTTTTTAAATGGTTCATTTAAAACATCTCTTCCCACAAATACAAATACACCTGGAACATCTAGTTTGATAATCTTATTATTTAATTTACTTTTTAAAATTAATCCTATGACACCTGTTTGATCACCTAGAATCTCTTGAGTTATTACATTTGTTATCTCTTCAATATTAGAAGATTTTTTCATATGTTCTATTGTAGTAGGAGCTGCTTTATAAGTATCTCTTCTATGTATTAAATATACTTTTTTACACATTTTAGATAAAAAAATAGCCTCTTCAAGAGCTGTATCACCTCCTCCTATAACTGCGACCTCTTTATTTTTATAAAAAAATCCATCACAAGTAGCACAAGTAGAAACACCTTTACCAAAAAGTTTGTCCTCTCCTTTAATCCCTGCTCTTTTAGGAACAGAACCTGTTGCTAGTAATACTGACTTTGCTTGTTGTATTTTACCATCAGCTGTTTTAATATCAAAAATATCTCCATTTTTTAAAACTTGTTTAACTTCATTAATCTCATGTTTTAAACCAAATTTCTGACACTGTTTTGGCCAGTCTTCCATTAAAACCATACCAGTTACAACTTCCAGTTGACCTGGATAATTTTCAACTTCAGAAGAGGTAGTGATTTGTCCTCCTGGTAAACCCATTTCAAACATAGTCACATTATTAAGACCACCTCTTGTGGCATATAATCCAGCTGTCAAACCAGCTGGACCTCCGCCAATAATAGCTAAATCAAGCATTCTAGAATCCTTATTAAATTATTACATTATTACATTATTAACTATATTATCAAAACAGATGATACTAAAAACTTAGTAAGTTCAAGATTAATTTAGAAATTTAATATTTATAGATAAACTATAAATTAACTATTTATAAATAATAGTTTTGTTAAAATTCACTTAATTTAAATATATGGATATAACAATATGGATATTAGAAAAGAATTTATAGATTTTTTTGAAAGTAAAAATCATACTAAAATAGATCCTATACCATTAGTGCCAAATGATAAATCACTTTTATTTGTAAATGCTGGTATGGTACAATTTAAAGATATATTTATACAAAATGCTCCTATACCAAGTTATACCAAGGCTGTTACTTGTCAACCTTGTATTAGAGCTGGTGGGAAACATAATGATTTAGAAAATGTTGGCTATACATCAAGACATCACACACTTTTTGAAATGCTTGGTAATTTTTCCTTTAATGATTATTTTAAAGAAGAAGCTATAAACTATGCTTGGGCATTTATAACAAAAAATTTAAAATTATCCATTGATAATCTTTGGGTAAGCGTTCATAAAAATGATCAAGAATCATATAATTTATGGGAAAAATATATAAATAAAAATAGAATTAAAAGATTTGAAGATAAAGATAATTTTTGGTCAATGGGAGATACAGGACCTTGTGGATACTGTAGTGAAATCTTTTATGATCAAGGTGAAAAAAACTTTAAAGATAATGAAGACTATTTAGGTGGTCAAGGAGATAGATTTTTAGAAATATGGAACTTAGTATTTGTAGAATATAATAGGGATATTAAAGGAAATTTGACAAAATTAAATAATCCATCAATAGATACAGGAATGGGACTTGAAAGAGTCATGGCAATAAAAGAAGGTGTTTTAAATAATTTTGAATCTTCAAACTTTAAACCAATTATAGAAAAATTAGAAAAAATAACAAATAAAACAATAACAAATAAAACAATATCTAGCTATAGAGTAATAGCAGATCATTTAAGAGCAACCTCTTTTATATTATGTGATGGTGTTTTATTTAATAATGAAGGTAGAGGTTATGTATTAAGAAGAATTTTAAGACGTGCTGTTAGACATGGATATTTATTAGGTCTTGAAGAGCCATTTATGGCTAAGTTATTTAATACATTATGTAATATTCTAGGTCAATATTATCCACAATTAATTGAAAAGTCAAGCTATATAAAAGAGCAATTAACAATTGAAGAAGAACGTTTTTTTAAAACAATTAAAAAAGGCATATCTTTATTTAATGAAGAAGTACAAAATAATAGTAATAAAATATTAAAAGGTAGCATTGCATTTAAATTATATGATACATTTGGTTTTCCTCTAGATTTAACACAAGATATGTTAAAAGAAAAAAATATGAGGCTAGATATAAATGAATTTAATAAATTAATGCAACAACAAAAAACTAAAGCTAAACAATCTTGGAAAAATGATTCGAATGAAGATATAAAATCTTTTAAAAAATTAAATGATAAATATCCTAAAAATATATTTTTAGGATATGATAATACAAAATTAGAGACTAAAATAGTCACTATTTTAGATGATAATTTTGAAGAAATAGATCTAATTGATAAAAATAAACAAGGATGGGTTTTATTCAATAAAACAGTATTTTATCCACAGGGTGGTGGCCAAATAGGTGATATAGGAGAAATTAAATATAATAATAAACTAATAGCAATAGTAAAAGATACTCAAAAATTTAATGACATTATATTATCTAAAATAAATACTATTGAAAATATATCTAAAAATATGATTGTAAATACAAATGTATTAAAAAGGGATCAAATAAGAATACATCATAGTGCTACACATTTACTACAATATGCACTTAAAAAAGTTTTAGGCAGTAATATAACTCAAGCTGGTTCATATAATGATTCATCAAAATTAAGATTTGATTTTACATATAATAAAAGTATTACTAACATTGAAATAGAGAAAGTAGAAAATACTGTTAATGAAATGATACAAAATAATATAGAAACTAAAATACAAGAACTACCCATTGAAGAAGCTAAAAAAAGTGGTGCAATATCAATGTTTGGTGAAAAATATTCTAATATAGTTAGAGTAGTAGATTTTGGAGGACTTTCTATAGAGTTTTGTGGAGGTACACATATAAAAAATACATCTCAAATAGGTAGTTTTTATATTACAAAAGAGTCTAGTGTAAGTTCTGGTGTTAGAAGAATAGAAGCTGTTTGTGGATCTAGTGCAATACAATATTCAAAATCAATAATAAATGAATTAAATGAGATTAAAGATGAATTAAAAACTAATGAAGTAATAAAAAGTATAAAAAAACTTAAAGAAAATTTGAAAACTTTAAAAAATGAAATATCTAATATACAAATCCAATCTACTAAAAAATTAAATGAGATTATAGTAAATGATATAAAAGTAGTAGTAGATACAATTGAAAATGGTGATATCAAAAAAATAATTGATGATATCAAAAATAAAAATGAAAAAATAGTAGTTGTATTAATACAAATTAAAGATAATAAAGTATTACTAGCAGCTGGAAATAAAAATACAAATATAAAATGTGGTAATTTGATTAAAAATATTGCCCCAATATTAGGTGGTGGTGGTGGTGGAAGAGATGACTTTGCACAAGCTGGTGGTAAAAACATAGCTCAAGTAAATAATGCTATAACCAAAGCTATAGAATATATAAAAAGTAATCTTTGATATTAAATAATATAAAAGGAATATAAAAAATCAAAAATAGTACTACATTTATAATATCTATTTTATTAATATCTCTAATATTAGCATTTTTCTATATAATATTTAATGACATAAATATAGAGAAAAAAACTTTATATAATACTAATACTAACAAAACATATACTAAAAAAGATAAAGATATAGATAACACTAAAAATATAATAAAATATAAAAATAAAAAACAAAATATAAATATAAATATCAAAAATATGAAAAAACTAGAAAAAAAACCTAAAAAGAAAAAAGAAAAAAAAAAATATTCATTAGAAAAAACAGAGAAAAAAGAGTTTGAAAAAAAAATTAGAAAACTAGAAAATTTATATAACCCAAATATTAATAATCAATAATGAATTAAATCAGTAAAATAAGAACTATAATATTTTTATATATTTTATACAATCACAAAACTAACATTAGAAAATATTCATATCAAAATAGAAATATATATTTTACTTGATTAAAAACATATATTTAACTATAATATTCTTTATATGTAAGTAATTAAAAAAGGATTTTTATGCTTAGTTTAGTCATTTATTCACAAATTATAATAGCTATTTCTATTGTTATAGTATGGGTTTTTAGATTTGATAACATTATAAAAGAGTTTAAAGAGTATGAATTACCTGATTTAATAAGAAATATAGTTGGAGCTACTAAAATATCTCTATCAACACTTTTAATAGTAGGAATATGGTATGAAGAAGTTGTTGGATATTCAGCATTAATTATGGCATTTTTAATGTTTTGTGCTCAATTAGCTCATATAAAAGTAAATAATGTTTGGCATAAATATATACCATCTTTATTATTACTAATATTATCTATATTCATAGTATTAGTTAAATTTGATATAATTAATTAAATGGATGATCTAATACCCATAATATTTTTTTGTAGTCTATCCTTTATATTTTATGCAATATTAGCATTAACATCAAAAGATACAAAAAAAGAGTTTAAAAGATGGAAATTTGAAGAATATAGAGTATTTATAGCTGTATTCCAATTAATTGGAGGATTTGGATTATTAGTAGGTATTACATATAACAGTATTCTTTTAATATCATCATTTGGTTTATCTATTATGATGTTTTTAGCTTTATATGTAAGAATAAAAATTAAAGATACTTTTATACAATATCTACCTGCTTTAATATTTCTTATTGCTAATTTATTTATATTTATAAATTCATTTTAAAATATAATTATTACTTAGTAAAGTACATATTTAAAATATATCCAGATGTTAAAGTTTTGATAACCTTATTATTAGTTTTTTTTCTGAATCTATAAACTAACTGTTTCAAAGAATTTGAAGATATGCGTTCATATCCAAAAATTTTTTCCTCTATTTCTAAAAAAGTAGATACTTTTTTCTTATTAGTAAGTAATAAATTAAAAAATAATCTTTCATTTAGTGATAATTGTATTTGTATATTATTATAGCAAATTATTTTATTTTTATTATCCATATGAAAACCATAGCCTAAATCAGTATTATTAATTTTCTTACTTGTTAACATAGCTAACTTAATAGCTATTACTAAACTCTTATTAAAAAAGGGTTTGATGAGATAAGCACAAGGACCTGTTCTAATAGCTTTATTAATAATATCATTATTAGTCACTGATGTAATATATATAAAAGGTATATTTTTAATCTTATTAATAGATTTTATAGTTTGGATACCATCTTTATTTCCATTTATATTTATATCTATTAAAATAAAGTCAGGTGAGGAATTATTGATGATTTCTAATGCATCTTTATAGTTATTTACTTGGCCTGATATCTCATAGTCTAAATCTAAATAATCTAATTTAAACAGATCTCGATTTATACTTTTATCTATGATTAATATTTTAATAGTTTTCATTTTAAATCCTTATAATAAAAACATTTTTTTGTTACTTTTAAGTATATATTATGATTTTACTCTTTGTTATTTAAAATAAAATTAATTTATATAATTAATTTTATTATTTATGCAAATATTAATATATAAATAATTATTAATCATAAATAAAGTAAAATTCTATAAATAGATATATTATATAAGCATATATAAATCAATATACCTATAGAATAAAAAATATTTGATATAAATAATAAGGATAAGAGAATACAATGTTACGACTTGGTTCAAACTCTAAAACTCGTGCAAAAATATTAACTGATTTTAAGATACCTTTTAAACAAACTAGTGGAACCTTTGATGAAGAAAAAATAAAAACTAAAGATCCAAAATCATTCGTATATGAAGCCACAAATGGAAAATATAATGAAATATACAATCAATATGGTATAAAAGAGTACCCATTATTAGTAGCTGATAGTGTAGTAAAATCAAATAATATACTATTTAGAAAACCGAAAAATATTAATGAAGCTAAAAATATGCTTCAAATATATAATAATAATAAACTATCTATATTAACATGTATGATATATCATTCAATAAAAATTAAACTAATTGATATTTCAATAACATCTTATTGGTTAAAGAAATTTGATAAAAAAGATTTAGAATATTATATATATTCAAATAATTGTATGGGTAAAGCAGGTGCTGTAGAAGTAGAAGGTTTTTTTAAACCATATATTAAAAAATCTATAGGATATGAGAGTAATGCCATGGGATTATGTGTTGAAAAACTTATTCCTTTTTTATAAACAAAATTTATATTTTAGTAACTAATTGAGATGGTAAAAGACCTAAATTCTCTTCTATATCTATTGTATCTCCATGCTCTATAAAAAAATCATCGTATTCAAATGATACAACTTTAATATTAATATTATTAATACTAAAAAACTCTAAGATAGCCGTTGCAACTCCACCTTTAAAAGAGGAATCTGAGAAGATATACCATATGGTATATCTTTTAGATAGTTTTTTTAATAATACTTCATCAAGAGGTTTAACAAATCTAAGATCTAATATACTTAAATCTTCATTATGAAGTTTTTGGGTTTCAATAGCTCTAGATACACCTGCCCCGTATCCAACTAGTAATTTATTACTTTTACCCTCTTTTAAAAGTTCTGATTTACCATATTCAAAACTTTTTGATGTATATTCAAGTTCTTTAAAACTACCCCTTGGATATCTAAAAGAACAAGGACCTTTAGTAAATTCATATGCATATTTTATTGCATATTCTAATGTTTTATTATCTCTTGGAGCAAAAAGTGTCATATTAGGAATAAGTCTTAAATATGATATATCAAAAGCACCTTGATGTGTTTCACCATCATTTCCAACAATACCCGCTCTATCTATTGCAAAAACTACAGGTAAATTCATTATACATACATCATGTATAATCTGATCAAAGCCTCTTTGTAAAAATGTAGAATATATAGTAATAAAAGGTTTGAACCCCTCTTTTGATATAGCTGCCATTGATGTAACTGCATGTTGTTCTGCAATAGATACATCCCAAAATCTATTTGGAAATTTTTCTATTAATTTATCAAGACCTGTTCCTCCAGCCATAGCAGCAGTAACTCCAACTAAATTTTTGTGTTTTAATGCCATATCAAATAAAAAATCTGAAAAAACTGATGTAGCAGATTTTAAAGAAGATTTTTTATTGAATTTTCCTGTATTTATATCAAAAGCTCCTACACCATGCCATTTTTCATACTGACCTTCTGCAATTTGATAACCTTTACCCTTAACGGTTCTAGCATGAACAATTACAGGTTTTTTCATACCTTTGGCAAGTTTTAAAGTATCAATTACTTCTTTTAAATTATGTCCATCAATAGGTCCTATATAATCTATACCCATTTCTTCAAAAATTATTCCCGGAGTTATTAATTTAAAACTCTCTTCAATTTTCTTTGCTATATAAGTAGCTGCTGGAGGAAGATACTTTTTCAAAATATCATTAACTTTATCCTTGAACCCTTGATAAGTTTTTCCAGCTAATAACTTACTCAAATACTTAGATATAGCACCTATTGGTTTAGATATACTCATTTCATTATCATTTAATATAATAACCATAGGATATTTCATATCTCCTAATTCATTCAAGGCTTCATAAACCATACCAGCTGTCATAGAACCATCTCCTATCATAACAACAGGAACTCTATCTTGTTTTAATAATTTAATAGCTTTACAAGCACCAACACCTAATGAAATAGAAGTTGAACTATGTCCAGCTACAAAATAATCATATTTACTCTCATCTGGTTTAGTAAAACCACATACTCCTTTAAATTTTCTAATAGTATCAAAGTCATCCCATCTATTAGTTAGTAATTTATGAGGATAACATTGATGAGATACATCAAAAATAAAAGGATCTTTAGATACATCGAAAACATAATGCATACCAACAGTTAATTCAACTGCACCTAAAGGGGAACTAAAATGTCCTCCTTTTTTACTAACTACTTCTATAATTCTATTTCTAATATCTAAAGATAATTGCTTTAAATCTTCTAGATTTTTAGATTTTATATCTATCATTATAGTTTACTACTTATTTTTAATAATATATTATCAAGTACATTAAAAAATTTTGTATTTTCAAAATCTCTACCAATAGTTACTCTAATAGCATTTATACCATATGATTTTAAATTTCTAACTATAATACCATTTTCTAATAGTTTTTTAAAAATATAACAAGATTTAATAGTATCATCAAATTTTATAGTAATAAAATTTGTATAAGAATCTATAAAACAAAATCCTTTATCAATAACATAATCTTCATATCTTTTCATTTGAACAAAATTTTTAGATATACAATCATCAACAAAACTTTGATCTTTTAATACTTCTATAGCTGCTTGTAGTGATAAATTAGTAATATTAAAGGGTGGTCTTAACTTTAATAATGAATTAATAATATTTTCACAAGCTATTCCATATCCTATTCTCATACCTCCAAGACCATACGCTTTAGAAAATGTTCCTAAATATATTGTATTATTATATTTTGAAATTAGATCATACGGGTCTATTTTCTTTGAATTGTCTTTAAAAGAAGCATATTCTTGATAAGCACCATCAACTATTACTAATGTATTGTCATCAATCTCATCCAAGAAATCATATACATCACTTCTATTTAAACATTCACCTAAAGGATTATTTGGTAAACATAAAAAGATTATATCTGCACCATATTTTTTATATAACATTTTAAATTGTTCTAAATTATGTAAGTCATCTTTAGTTTTTAATATATTCGCTCCAACTTGATTAGAATATATTTCATACATAGCAAAAGTAGTATTACTCATAATAACATTTGAACTATAAGCACATTTTGCCTTAACACAAAAATCAAGTACCTGATCACTTCCACAACCAATAATAATATTATCATCATTAACATTAAACTTTAAACTTAAAGATTTTTTAAGTTCATACATTGAGTCATCAGGATATCTAAACATATTTTGGACTATTGATTTTATCTTATTTTGAACTACTAACGATGTACCATAAGGATTTTCATTAGATGCTAACTTAATAATATCATTCTCTTTTATACCATACTGTCTAACTAATAGTTCTATTGGCTTACCAGCTTCATATAATTTAACATTTTCAAGTACATCATTAAATATCATACAATATCCTTAAATATCATCTATTTCTTTCACATATGAACCTAAAAACTTAATACTTCTTTTGTGTTTAGAAAAAATTGTTTTAACTTTATCATCATCTTTATGTCCATCAAAATCAATAAAAAATATTGAATCACCTTCAACTATATGCGATTTAATTTTAGTTAAATTCAATCCAAATTTTTCAAAATCTGTTAAAAACTCTACTAAAGAACCAGGGCTATTAGGGAGTTTTACTAAAATTGAAGTTTTATCATTACCACTTTGAACATTTTCAAAATCACTTATAACAAAAAATCTTGTTTTATTATTATGTTTATCTTCTATATTTTCAAACAATATTGGTAAATTTGACATTTTAGAAGCAACATGAGAACAAATAGCAGCACTATTTATATTATTCAAAGCATATCTAGCTGCCTTTGCTGTAGATTCAACAGGTATATACTCACACTCATCAAGTCCTAAATTTTCTAAAAATATTCCACACTGTTCAAATGCTATATCTTTAGAATATATAGTCTTAATATCTTTAATATCTTCACAAGTTGTTGATAAAGTATGATGTATATCAATTATAACCTCAGCTATAACTTTAACATTATATGTATTTAAACAACTAATTGTATCACTAACTATTCCATTTGATGAATTCTCAATAGGTATTACTCCATACTTAGCTTTTTTACTAGAAACTTCTTCAAATACACCTTTAATAGAACCTATTGGTAAATAACTACTCATTGTACCAAATCTATTTTGTGCTGCTTGATGAGTAAATGTTCCTTCAGGACCTAAATAAGCTATATTTTGAGGTAATTCTAGATTTCTAGATATAGCAAATATCTCTAAAAATAGTGATTTAATAGCTGATGAACTTAATCTTCCTTTGCTTAAACTATTTAATCTTTTTATAATAGCATGTTCTCTTTCTGGTCTATATATAGATGTACCATTTTTAGCTTTTAAAATTCCTACTTGATGAACTAGTTCCATTCTATCATTTAATAATTTTAATAATTGATTATCAATTGAATCTAAACTATTTCTTAAATCATCTAGACCTATTTCATTCATATTATATTCCTATTTAAAAGTGTTAAAACTTCAGATATATCTTCACAAACAAAATCTAATTTTTCATAATCTATATTAGAAAGCTCTTTTTTTGATTTTATTTTACCACTTAACACTAAAATTGTTTTCATTCCAAGTTTTTTAGCTTCATATAAATCACCTATCATATCATCTGAAATAATTGTAATATCATCAAAGTCTAAATTTAATTGTTTTTTAGCTCTATTATAGTAATTTAAACTAGGCTTTCCAACTATTTTAAAATTTTTATTAGTTGCAAATTTTATCATATTCATAATAGAACCAACTCCTGGATACCTCTTACCATTTTTACTATAAGTTGATGTACCATGCATACCTATTAAATTATCACTTTTATAAGTAGACTCTATCATATTAGAATAATCTTCATTAGTATAATCTTTATTTATAGATATCACTGTTGAAGAAGGATTTTCATAATCTATTATATAACCTAAATCTTTCATAATTTGTATAAAATCATCTGTACCAAAACAGGCTATATTTTTATTATTAATTAAATCATTTAATAAATAAAAAGGGTCTAGATAACTTTTAATATTAAAACCTTTTTTATTTAATAAATCTAAAAAAATTTCACTTTTATATCTACTATTATTAGTTATTACTGTATATAAAATATCATTTTTATTTAATGTATTAATAAAATCTATTGCACCATTTATTGGCTTTTTATTAATATCATCTATTAATGTACCTTGGATATCAATAAAAAAAGCCTTTTTATTTAAACTATTATTTAACATTTAACTATTTAAAAACTCTTCTTCATAGGAGATTAAATCTTCAAATGTCTCTCTTCTTCTAATTAATTTATCATTATTATCTAAAATAGAAACTTCAGCAACTCTTCCTCTAGTATTATAATTACTTGACATTGTAAAACAATATGCACCTGCACTTTTTATTATTAATAAGTCATTAGAAAAAGTCTGTACCAGATTGATATCTTTTGCAAAAAAATCACCACTTTCGCAAATAGGTCCTACAATATTACATAAACTACTATTACTATTACTATTTAAAACTTCAATTTTATGGTATGCATTATATAAAGATGGTCTCAAAAGATCATTCATAGCTCCATCAACAATAACAAATCTTTTATCACCATTTATCTTTTCATATAAAACTTTAGTTACAAAATCTCCACTATTACCAACTAAAAAACGTCCTGGTTCACAAATAACTGTCAAATCTAAACCAAAAAGAGATTTGAAAATACTTTGAACATAATCATTAACATCTATTAAGACTTCATTATCATATACAATACCAAGTCCTCCACCAACATCAAAAAATTTTAATTTAATATCAAGAGCTAATAAATTTTTTACTAAACTAGCAACTATTTCTAAAGATTCTTTAATAGGTTCTAATTTGGTTAATTGACTACCTATATGCATATGAATTCCATTTGGATCTAAAAACTTAGAATTTTTACATTTTATATACATTCTTTTTGCTGTATTAATATCTACACCAAATTTATTTTCATGTAAACCTGTTGAAATATAAGGATGTGTTTTAGGATCTATATTAGGATTTACTCTAATTGATATTCTAGCTATTTTATCTAGTTTTGATGCTATTAACTCTATTCTATTTAACTCTGCATTTGACTCTACATTTATCATTAAAATATCTAATTGTAAAGCTAAAGAAATTTCATCATCACTCTTTCCAACACCTGAAAAAATAATTTTATATTTAGGTACTCCGGCTTTAATAGAACGTTTAACCTCACCAATAGATACACAATCAACACCACTACCTAAACTAGACAAATGTTTAATCAAACTCAAATTAGAATTAGCCTTAACAGCATATGCAATCAAAGACTTTCTAGCTTTAAATGCATCTTTTAAAATAGTATACTGTTTAGTTATATAATCAAAATCATATACATAATATGGTGTACCATATTTTTTAGCTAAAAGTTTATAATCTATATTATTCATTGATATCCTAAAATTATATTTTATATTTAAAGATCACCATTCCAAACTATTACTTGTTTACCATTGTCATCTATTTTAGTTGCAGGCATACCCATAATATTAAATCCACTATCAACATAATGTATCTCTCCTGTAACAGCAGAACTTAAATCAGATAATAAATACATACCAGAATTACCAACATCATCAATAGTAACATTTTTCTTTAAAGGTGAATGTGCAGCATTCCATTTAAGCATAAATTTAAACTCATTAATCCCTGCAGCTGCTAATGTTCTAATTGGACCTGCACTAATAGCATTTACTCTAATACCATCTTTACCTAAATCTTCAGCCATATATTTTGTAGTCATTTCTAAAGCAGCTTTTGCTACACCCATTAAATTATAATTTGGTATATATTTAGCTCCTCCATAATAAGATAGAGTTAAAATAGATGAGTTATCACTCATTATTGGTTTTAACTCTCTTACAACTTCTATTAATGAATAAACAGAAATATCCATAGCAATACCAAAAGCATCTTTAGAAATATCACAAAATCTTCCACTTAAGCTCTCTTTGGGTGCAAAAGCAATAGAGTGTACTATAAAATCTATTTGTCCTAAATCTTTTTCTAAAGCAATTTTTAATTGCTTAATGTCTTGAGTATTACTAACATCACAAGGATATACGAAATTAGAAAACCCAAACTCACTAGCAATAGGAACAACTCTTTTTTTTAAGGCATCATTTAAATATGTAAAAGCAATAGTTGCACCTTGTTCTATACAAGATTTAGCTATACCATAAGCTATAGATTTATTATTAGCAACTCCTAAAATTACACCTTTTTTACCCTTCATAATCATCATAAAATCCTTATCTTAAATATTATTTGATATTTTTATCATACTACAAAAATCTTCTTTATCCAAACTAGCACTACCCACTAAAACACCATCTACACTATTAATACTAAGTATATTTTCAATATTATTTACATTAACACTACCACCATATAAAATTGGTTTTTCTATTTTTTCTTTTAAACTATTATGTATATTTTGTATATCTTCAATAGATGCAATAGCTCCTGTTCCAATAGCCCAAACTGGTTCATATGCAATAACTAAATTATCATATAAGATATCAATACCTTCTAATTGAGTAAACAAATAATCTAAAATCTCTTCATATCCATCTTCTTTAACTTCTAAAGGCTCTCCAATACAATATATTATTTTATATCCTAAATTTGCATAATATTTAAATTTATCTACTATTAAATCTTGTTCTTCATTAAAAAATTCTCTTCTTTCACTATGTCCTATTAAAATAGTTTTAATATCAAATTCATCTAATTGTAAACTACCTACTTCTCCTGTATATGAACCCTTTAAAGCATTATAAGCATTTTGAACACCTATATTAAGATTACTAGAAGTATCAAATCTATCAAGTGAAGTTAAAGAGGGGAAAATATATATATCATTATTATAATTATTATCTTTTATAAAACCATCAACTGTTACTATATATTCATTTACTAATTTACGTGTATGATTAGTCTTAAAATTAGCTGCTACTATTTTCAAATCACTCTCCTATAAAATATTAATAAAACTAAAAAATCAATCAATAACTAATGCTTTAACACCAGGTAATATCTTACCCTCTATTAATTCTAAAGAAGCTCCACCACCTGTTGAAATAAATGTCATATCATCTTCATTACCAACTACTCTAACCAAATCAGCTGTATCTCCACCACCAACAATTGTTGTAGCATATGAGGATGCAACTGTATGTGATATTGAAGCACTACCCTTTTGGAATTTATCCATTTCATATACTCCCATTGGACCATTCCATAATATAGTGTGAGTATCCTGTAATGCTTGAGAAAAAAGCATAGATGTTGCAGGACCAATATCCAATCCCATCCAATCTTTAGGAATTTCTTGAATAGTGGTTTCTTTTGCAAATGAATCATTATTAAATGTTTGAGCACATACAACATCAACTGGTAAATAAAACTTTACACCTAATAATTTAGCTTCATTAATTATATTTAAAGCATCATCTAATAAATCATTTTCAACCAAAGAAGATCCTATATCATAACCTAAAGCTTTTAAAAAAGTAAACGCCATACCACCACCAATAATTAATTTATCAACCTTAGGGAGTAAATTATGAAGTGCTTTTAATTTACTTGATACTTTAGATCCACCTATTAATGCTACAAAAGGACGTTTTGGTTCATGTATAATTTTATGAAAAAAATTGATCTCTTTTGCTAATAAAAAACCTGCTGCTTTAGAATTATTATCAAAATATTTAGTAATGCCATCAACAGAAGAGTGTGATCTATGAGATACTCCAAAAGCATCATTTATATAAATATCAGCCATACTAGCAAGTTTTTTAGAAAAAGTATCATCATTATTTATTTCACCAATATTATATCTTAAATTCTCAAGTAGTAGTATCTCCCCTTTTTTAAGATTTTTAGCAAGAGTTAATGTATCATCTTGTATTACATTTTTAGCCATTATTATCTCTTGTTTTAATAAAGTATGTAATCTTTTAGCAATAGGATTTAATGAATACTTATCTTCAAAATCTTTTTTAGGTCTTCCAAAATGTGATGCTAAAATAATAGAACAATCTAAATCAATACAATAACGAATAGTAGTCAAAGCCTCTTTAATTCTTCTATCATCATTAATATTACTATATTCATCCATAGGAACATTAAAATCACATCTTATAAAAACTTTTTTAGACTTAATATCTAAATCTTTAATATCTCTTAATTTCATATAAAGTATAATCCTATTTATTGGAAATAAACAATGACATATCAACTAATCTTGCTGAATAACCCCACTCATTGTCATACCAAGTCATAACTTTAATCATATTATTAGATACAACTTGTGTTAAATCAGATGCTATTATTGACGAGTTAGTATTTCCTACTATATCTGAAGATACCATCATATTATTATCTACACTTATAATATTTTTTAACTCTTGAGATTTTAATTCAAAAATTGAATTTAATTCCTCTTTAGAAGTATTTTTATTAACTAAAATATTTAAATCTACCATTGAAACATTAGTTGTAGGGACTCTAACACTTTGACCATGTAATTTACCATCAAGTTGTGGCATTATTAATTTCATAGCTTTTGCTGCACCTGTTGTTGTAGGTATCATATTAACTGCTGCTGCACGAGATCTTCTTCTATCTTTACTATGCTTTACATCTAAAATATTTTGATCATTAGTATATGAATGAATTGTCGTCATAAGACCTTTTAAAATACCAAAATGATCATCTAATATCTTAGCAACTGGACCTAAACAGTTAGTCGTACAAGAGGCATTTGATATTATATTTTGACCATTATATTCATTTTCATTAACTCCAAGTACAAATGTAGGTGTATTATCCTTAGCTGGTGCACTCATAATCACTTTTTTAATACCATTATTTATATATATTTGGGAAGAATCTTGTGTCAAAAAAGCACCCGTACACTCTAAAACTATATCAGCTCCAAAATCTGCAAAATTTAATTGTGAAGCATCTCTAGTACTAAATAATTTAGCGTTAATACTACCCATTTTTAAATATCCATTATCAACACTAACATCACCATTAAAAGTACCATGAACACTATCATATTTCACTAAATAGTTAAGCATATCTAATTTAGAAGTATCATTTATAGCAACTAATTTTATATCATCTCTTTTTTCTATTATTCTAGCTACACACCTTCCAATTCTACCAAAACCATTTATTGCCACTTTTAAAGCCATTACTAACCTTTATATACTATATAATTTTCAAAATTTTACCAAAATAATGCTATAATAACATTTAAAAAAGGAATATTTAATTGAAAATAGCCATCTTTGGTGGTAGTTTTGATCCACCACATATAGCTCATGAAAAAATTGCTATAGAAGTCTTAAAAATATTAGATATTGATAAATTAATAGTAATACCAACTTTTATAAATCCATTTAAAACAAAAACACTCTTACAATCAGAAATTAGATTAGAATTATTAAAAAAATTATTTAAAAATATATCAAATATAATTGTAAGTGATATTGAAACTAGTAATAAAAACCCATCATATACAAAAGAGACTATAAAAAAAATTAAAGATATATATAAACCAACTAAAATCTATTTTATAATAGGTAGTGATAATTTAGAACATTTAAAAACTTGGGAAGGATTTGATGAGATAAATTCATCTGTAACATTTGTAACAATAAAAAGAGATGGACTTATAAACAAAAATGATAATAAAATGATAAATTTAGATTTAGACATAGTAAATGTAAGCTCAACACAAATAAGAGATAATCTAGATTTAAATTTTATACCAAAATCAATAAAAACAGATATCAAACTACTATTTAAAAAAATTAAATAAAATATAGTATAAATAAATATTATGATAATATAATTTCTATAAATTTAAAACTAGCATTTTCACAAATTAAATATAAAAAAAGGTAAAATAAATTGATAAAAAGATTAGAAAATATAAAAAAGATTTTAGAAAATAAAAAAGCTACTAATGTAGATATGGTAGATCTAGAAAATAAAAACTATATAGTAAATAGTGTCATAATAGCTA
>Ga0233438_10001771_pt1 | contig 22774 bp, 23 predicted proteins | sample SI_123_September_FD_182720 | JGI IMG/M metagenome (GOLD analysis project Ga0233438, IMG submission 182720) | Seawater microbial communities from Saanich Inlet, British Columbia, Canada - SI_123_September2016_10_MG | ecosystem: Environmental > Aquatic > Marine > Inlet | place: Canada: British...
TTAATTTTTCCACTATACTAATAAACTATTATTCGTTCAATTGAACGATACATTTATCGATTTCTCGAATTAAAGCATTTATTTTAAATTTGGTATCTCTTGTACTATTGTCACTGCCTTCTATAGTTTTTGCAATCTTTAACAACTTAAATTGTTCTTCTCGTTGTTTTAATAATTGCTTATTTTCTAGAAGTTGATGTTGTAACTTTGATGAATTTTGAAGCAGTAATTCGTTTTCTTTTAATAAAAAATCATAGTTTGAAAGTAAGTTTTTTAACTTAATTTCTAATAAATTTACTGCTTCTATAGTGTTACTCATCTATACCTCTATTTATAAAACTATATCTACAAAGTTAGCATTATGATTTATATTTAACAACTATTTGATACTTTAATAAATAATCACCTTAATATTGGAAATAAGTTGAATACTGATTTAAATAGTTTTATTAATTTAGTTAAAAATTACTAAAAATTTGAAAAATTATTTTTTCACCCTAGCTATACTAATAGGTATTTCAACTTTAGCTCAAAACAAGTACCCAAAAGACTATTTTAGAAGCCCTCTAAATATTCCAATAAAACTGTCAGGTACTTTTGGAGAATTAAGAAATAATCACTTCCATGCAGGTGTGGATATTAAAACAAACAGAAAAGTTGGTTTACCTGTATATGCAACTGCTGATGGATATGTTTCAAGAATAAAAGTGGCTATATGGGGTTACGGTAAAGTATTATATGTTAAGCACAATAATGGTTTTACCAGTGTTTATGCTCATCTAAGTAGGTTCGAAAAAAGTATTCAGAACTATGTGAAAAATATTCAATACGAAAAAGAAAGTTATGAAACAGGAAATATATACCCAGGAGAAGATGAGATTTTTGTAAAAAAAGGAGATATCATCGCCTATTCTGGAAGAACTGGTGGATTTGTTGCACCGCATTTACACTACGAAATTAGAGATACGAAGACTGAGCATATAATTAACCCTCTATTTTTTGGGTTAAAAGTTCAGGATTCAATAGCTCCTAAGATTAAAAGAATCATGGTTTATCCAATCGAAATGAGCTCCAGAGTCAATAGAAGTGCAAAAAAACAAACTTTAGGTATCAGAAGAGATTCATTAAACACCTACAGAACTAATAGAATAAGTGCCTCAGGTAAAATAGGTTTTGGTTTAAATGTTTATGATTTATTAGGAAAGGAATTAAATAAAAATGGTGTGTTTAGTATAGAAATGCTTGTGAATGGAAAAAGACACTACTTTCATAATCTAGAAACATTTTCATTTGCGGAAAGTAAATTCATAAATTTACTAATAGACTATCCTTATTACAAAACTTATAAAAATAGAATTCAAAAAACCTTCAAAGAAAATGCAAACAAACTCAGTATTTATAAAGATTTAATTTATGACGGTATCATAGATATTAAGGAAGGATTAAATTATAGAGTGGAGATTATAGCTAAAGATTATAAAGGGAATAGCTCTTCGATTAAAATCCCTATCATAGGTGTAACAAGTGAATCTATGGTTTCACAACAGCAAGACACTACAAATTATAAAATCATTAAAAACAAGTTTCACAAATTCTCCAAAAACGGAGTAACCATAGCATTTCCTAAAAACACTTTCTATGAAGACATTTATCTAAACTTTTCTGTTAATGAAAAACAAGCAAATATCCATAAACCAATAGTTCCTTTAAATAAGAGTTTTACAATTAGTTTTGATAGTACCATGTATAAAAAAACTGAATTAGATAAAATTTATATTGCTAACATAAACAATAAAAAATATCCTTACTATCAAAAAACTAGAAAAAAATTAGATAAAATATATACAACAACTAAAACTTTAGGTAAATATACATTACTAATTGACAATCAACAACCTAAAATATATAATTGTAATTTTAAAAATAATGATTGGACAAGTCAATTACAGTATTTAACGATTAAAATTTCAGATTTAGAATCTGGGATAAAATCTTATGAAGCCTACATAGATAATGAATGGATATTGATGGAGTATGATGTTAAGAAAAAAAAATTATCTTATAATTTTAATGATAAAAAATTGGTAGGCAGCAAACATATCTTTAAACTTGTAGTTTATGATAACGTTGGAAATACCAATACCTATAAATCTACGTTTTATAGAAAATAAGTAAAATAACTAAGTGAAAAATTTACTACTATTCTTATTCATATTACCTACGATACTTTTCGCTCAGAAAACTTCTATCATTAAAGGCTTCATAAAAGACCCTCAAAATAACTCAATCAAAAATGTATCTGTTAACTATGGAGCTATTGGGGTTTACTCAAACAATAAAGGATATTATGAAATTAGAGTTCCGGTAAAAGGAAAAATTGTTTTAGAATTTAGCCATGTGGGCTACAAGTCTCTTTCAAAAGAGTTTTTTGTTAAGAAAAGAACAATCATAAGATTTTCACCTACTCTTCAACCACAAGGTGAACTATTAGATGAAGTAGTTATTAAAAATGATAAAAAAGATGCTCAGGGAATTACAACCATAAATACTGAAAAAATAAAAAGGATTCCTGGAGCAAACTCTGGAATAGAGACACTTTTGATGACCTTACCTGGAGTGAGCAACAATAATGAATTAAGTACCCAATACAATGTAAGAGGTGGAAATTTTGATGAAAATTTAGTTTATGTAAATGGAATAGAGATATACAGGCCTTTCTTAATAAGATCCGGACAGCAAGAAGGACTTAGCTTTGTTAATTCCTCAATGGTTCAAAATATTAATTTCTCTGCTGGTGGATTTCAAGCGAAATACGGAGACAAGCTATCCTCTGTTTTGGATATCACCTATAGAAAACCTTCTGAATTTTCAGCGACTATAAATGCAAGTTTACTGGGTGGAAGTATCACTATTGAAGATATTTTTTTAGATAATAAATTAAGCGCTATTGTAGGAGTTAGGTATAGAGATAATAGTTTATTTGTAAATTCTAAACAGATTGAAACAAATTTCAAACCTCGTTTTACTGACATTCAAGGGTTCATATCATACAAACAAAATAAAAAACTTACCCTTAATTTTTTAGGAAATTTCTCCTCCAACAAATACGATTACCAACCAGTTACCAGACGAACTCGTTTTGGTACAGTTTCAGACCCTTTAGAATTAATTGTATTTTATGATGGGCAAGAAAAGGATGAATATTTAACCGCTTTTGGAGCAATAAGTGCAGATTACTTAGTAAATGATTATTTAAAACTTACTACAACAGTTAGTGTATTTAATACTCAAGAAGAAGAGTATTTTGATATAGCAGCTTCTTATAATTTAGGTGAGGTAGACACTAATATTGGCTCAGAAACATTTGGAGATGTAACTTTTTCTGAGGGAATTGGATCACAATTAAATCACTCTAGAAATGATTTAGATGCTTTAATAAGTAATATTCAGGTAAGAGGATCATACAAAAAAAATGAAAGTCAAATAGAATTTGGAATTAAATATCAATCCGAAAACAGTAAAGATCGGATTAGAGAATGGGAAATTATAGATTCTGTGGGATTTTCTGTTAGGCCATTAAACTTGAATTTTATTAATGACCAACCTTATACTCCTTATACTGGACCCATTGTTCCATTTCAAAATATTAGAGCTGAAAACAATCTAACAACTAAAAGACTCTCAGGCTTTATTCAATATAGTGAAAAAGGTTTTATTGGAGAACATAAATTATGGTGGAATATTGGATTAAGAGGTCATTACTGGTCTGTTAATGCTAATGAAAATCCAGTAGTTAATCAATTTATCTTTAGCCCTAGGGCACAATTAGCTATAAAACCTGCATGGGAAAAAGATATATTATTTAGAATTTCTGGAGGAGTATATTCACAACCACCATTTTATAAAGAATTGAGAGATTTTGAAGGAGAAATTTTACCAAGCGTGAAAGCTCAAAAATCTATCCATTTAGTTTTAGGTAGTGATTATAGTTTTAAAATATGGGATAGACCTTTCAAACTAACCTCAGAATTTTATTACAAAAACCTATCTAATATAAACCCTTACAGTGTAGATAATGTTCGTATCCGATATCAAGCCAACAATAATGGAGAAGCTTATGCCACTGGTTTAGATGTAAGACTAAACGGTGAATTTGTCGCAGGAAATGAGAGTTGGATTAGTTTAGGTATATTAAAAACAGAGGAAAATATTAATAACCAAGGATATATATCCAGACCTACTGATCAACGTTTTAAATTAGGTATTTTGTTTCAAGATTACATGCCCAATTTACCTGACCTTAAAGCATATTTAAATTTAGTGTATAATACTGGTGTTCCAGGTGGGGCTCCAGCCTACTCTAATCCATACAACTATCAAAATAGACTAAGGGACTATAGAAGAGCAGATTTAGGGGTACTATATGTATTTACAGATGCAAATAAGAGGTTTTCTAATGGTTTTCTGAGTCAGTTTAAAGAATTAACTGCCGGTTTAGAACTGTTCAACATGTTTGACATACTTAATTCTATTACTAATACTTGGGTAAGAGATGTAGCAACTAAAAATCAATTTGGTATTCCAAATTATTTGTCTGGAAGAATTCTAAATTTCAAATTAGGTATAAAGTTTTAATTTCTATGTACGTTGTTTATCTAGAATAAAATTATAAAATTTGCGCGGCATGATCTTTTGTTTTTACCTTTGAAATTACATTTTCAATTACTCCATTAGCATCTATAACGAAAGTAGTTCTGTGGATTCCATCATATTCACGTCCCATAAATTTTTTTGGTCCCCAAACACCAAAACCGTTGATAACGATATGTTCTTCGTCTGCTAACAAGGGAAATGGTAGATCATATTTATTTACAAAATTTTGCTGTCTTTTTTCAGAATCTGCACTTACTCCTAAAATTTCATAACCTTTTGCTTGAAAGGTTTGATAGTGATCTCTTAAATTACAAGCCTCAGCTGTACAACCGGGTGTACTTGCTTTAGGGTAAAAGAAAATGACTAGTTTTTTACCACTATAATCACTTAATTTTCTGACGATTCCTTGATGGTCTTTTATTTCAAAATTCGGAGCCTTTTCTCCAATTGTTAAAGTATTCATTAGATTATTTATTTGTTATTCAAATATACTAAAGTATTGGAAAATTATAAAAGCTACTTTGTAACTTTGTGTAAAATCAAATTCCTAATCATAAAAAAATGAATAAGGCTCAAAAGGTTCAATTTGTAATAGAAACATTACAAAAGACATATCCAAAAATTCCTATTCCTCTTGATCATAAAGATCCTTATACGCTACTAATAGCTGTTCTTTTATCTGCTCAATGCACTGATGTTAGAGTAAATAAAATAACACCTTTATTATTTTCTAAAGCTGATAATCCATTTGACATGGTAAAATTGACTGTCGAAGAAATAAAAAATATAATACGTCCATGCGGTTTATCTCCAATGAAATCTAAAGGAATCCATGGATTATCAAAAATTCTGATTAAAAAACACAATGGCGAAGTTCCTAAATCTTTTGAGGAATTAGAGGAATTACCCGCAGTTGGTCATAAAACAGCTAGTGTGGTCATGAGCCAAGCCTTTAATGTTCCTGCATTCCCTGTAGATACCCATATTCATAGATTAATGTATCGTTGGAATTTAACAAATGGAAAAAATGTGATTCAAACGGAGAAAGATGCAAAAAGGTTATTCCCAAAAGAATTATGGAATGATCTCCATTTACAAATTATTTGGTATGGGAGGGAATATTCACCTGCGAGAGGATGGGATTTAGATAAAGATATCATTACTAGCAAAATCGGAAGAAAATCTGTGATAAACGAATATTTAAAAAAAAATTAAAAAAAAACCTTAACTCATGTTAAGGTTTTTTCATTCTTAATTCAAATTCAATTCAATGTTAAAATTTGATTTGGTTTTTACAAATGATAGTGATTTGGAAAAATTAATCAAATATTGAACTGTTTCTTTTTTGGGTTGCTCCCGAAATTCGAAAGACTTTTCAGAGTAAATTTGCTTCATACAGTATTACATTAAATAATTTAGATATAAAACGAAACTGATTTACTTTTATTGTTAATAAATTAAAATTATTTTATTTTCTTCTATAATTTTCCTCAGGTTAATTAATGCATACCTCATTCTACCTAGAGCAGTATTTATACTAACGCCTGTATTTTCACTAATTTCTCTAAAACTCATGTCTTTGTATATCCTCATCTCTAGGACTTCTCTTTGCTCTTGAGGGAGTTCTAGAACTAAATCTTTTACGTCAGAGAGAACTTGCTCTTTTATTAATTGTTTTTCGGCATTTAGATTTCCATCACTAATAACAGAAAATATATCAAATTCGTCAGTATTTTTAAAAAGGCGCATTCTATTATTCTTTCTAAAATGGTCAATAATTAAATTATGAGAAATTCTCATAACCCATGGCAGAAATTTACCTTGTTCATTATAGTTACCGCGCTTTAATGTTCTAATGACTTTGATAAAGGTATCTTGAAAAATATCTTCAGTAATATCTCTGTCTTGAATTTTACTAAAAATAAAGCTGTAAAGTCGTTGTTTGTGTTTTTTGATTAAGATTTCTATACTAGCTTCACATCCTCGAATATAGTTTGAAACTAAAACACTGTCTTGAGTAGGGTTTGAATACATAATAAAATTACTTTGTTGAAAAACAAGCTGCTTTTCTATTGTTTAAATTATTTAAATTTTAAAAAAGTAATTTTTTGTTATATATGTATTTTTAGGATTATTTATATCAAAGATAAAAAAAATTAAATAAAATTTTAAAATTATAATAAATTATAATTGAATTCATTTTTAGAAAGGTTTAAAATTCATTATTTTTATAGCTTGCATTAAAAATTTATGAAGACAAGTTTGTCAACTATAAACCCTAAGGATAACATCATTATTAAAGGAGCTAGACTTCATAATTTAAAAAATATTAATGTAGTAATACCTAGAAATAAATTAGTTGTTATAACCGGTTTATCTGGATCTGGAAAATCTTCACTAGCTTTTGATACACTTTATGCAGAGGGACAAAGAAGATATGTCGAAAGTTTATCATCCTATGCTAGACAATTCCTTGGAAAACTTCATAAGCCCAAAGTAGATTATATTAAAGGGATTGCCCCTGCTATAGCAATTGAACAAAAAGTAAACTCTACTAACCCACGTTCAACAGTAGGCACATCAACAGAAATATATGATTACATAAAGTTATTGTATGCTAGAATTGGACAAACCTTTTCTCCAATTTCCAATGAATTGGTTAAAAAACATACTGTTACTGATGTAATAAATTATGTAAAAAACTTTCAAGAAAATACAAAATTACTGCTCCTTTGCCCAATTATCATCAATGAAAAAAGAGATATTAAAACAGTGCTAAAAGTTTTATCTCAACAAGGGTATGCTCGAATTAAATACGAAGATCATATTTATAGAATAGACGATCTACCAACAGATAAGAAAAACTATGAGAACCTACATCTTGTAGTAGATAGAGTTGTTGTTAAAGATGATGAGGATTTTTTTAATCGTTTATCTGATGCTGTTCAAACTGCCTTTTTTGAGGGAAATGGAATCTGTATCATACAGAACTTAAGTAATAATTCTCTAACAGAATTTAATAATAAATTTGAATTAGATGGTATTGTCTTTTATGAGCCCAATACTCACTTCTTCAGTTTTAATAACCCATATGGTGCGTGCCCTACATGTGAAGGATATGGAAATGTAGTAGGTATTGATCATAATTTAGTAATACCTAATACAGGTTTATCTATTTATGATAATGCAATTTTTCCCTACAGAACAGATTCCTACAAACATTACAGGGAAGAGTTGGTTTCTCATGCTTATAAATTTGATATTCCAATCCACAAGCCTTGGTTTGAATTAACAGAAAAACAAAAAGCATTGGTTTGGGAAGGGAATAATTTTTTCTATGGAATCAATCATTTTTTTAAAAAACTCGAAGAAAAAAGTTATAAGATACAAAACAGAGTGCTACTATCTAGATATAGAGGTAAAACAACTTGTACAGAGTGTAATGGAAAAAGACTGAGAAAAGAAGCAGATTATGTTAAAATTGGAGATAAAACAATTTCTGATTTAGTGACATTACCATTAGACGAATTATCCGTCTTCTTTAGCACATTGAAACTAAATAAGTATGAAGAGAAAATAGGTAAAAGACTCTTGTCTGAAATTAATAATCGTCTTGATTTTTTAAAAAATGTAGGGCTAACTTATCTTACTTTAAATAGAACTTCAAATACATTATCTGGAGGTGAAAGTCAACGGATAAACTTAGCTACCTCATTAGGAAGTAGTCTAGTAGGCTCTATGTATATTTTAGACGAACCTAGCATTGGCTTACATCCAAAAGATACAGAGCAACTAATTAAAGTCTTAAAACAACTCCGAAATCTTGGAAATACCGTTATTGTTGTAGAACATGATGAAGACATTATGAAGGCTGCGGATTATATTATAGATATTGGACCAGAAGCTGGAACTCATGGAGGATATATAGCTGCTGAAGGTACTTATAAAGATATTTTAAAATCAGATTCTTTAACTTCAAAATATTTATCTGAAGAATTACAAATATCTATTCCAAAAACAAGAAGAGTATCTAAAAATTTCATTCAAATCACTGGAGCTAGAGAAAATAATTTAAAAAATATCAACGTAAGATTTCCATTAGATAGCTTAACAGTTATTACTGGAGTTTCTGGAAGTGGAAAAAGCACTTTAGTTAAAAAAATTCTTTATCCTCTGATGCAAAAAAAAATTATTGGATATGGGGAAAAGATTGGTCATCATTCAGAAATGAATGGAAGTTTTGATCATATTAAACATGTTGAATTCATAGATCAAAATCCTATCGGACGATCTTCTAGATCTAATCCGGTAACATATATAAAAGCTTATGATGATATTAGATCATTGCTTTCATCCCAAAAAATTTCAAAAATTAGAAATTACAAACCTAAACACTTTTCATTCAATGTAGATGGTGGAAGATGTGAGACTTGCAAGGGTGAAGGAGTTGTTACTATTGAAATGCAATTTATGGCTGATGTTCATTTACAATGTGATGATTGTAGTGGAAAACGATTTAAAAAAGAAGTTCTTGAAGTGAATTTTGAAGGTAAAAATATTGATGATATTCTTAATTCTACTATTGATGATGCTGTGTCGTTTTTTAATTCTTATAATCAACTAAAAATTGCGAATAAATTAAAACCTCTTCAAGATGTTGGATTAGGATATGTTAAGCTCGGACAATCATCCTCTACTCTTTCTGGTGGTGAAGCGCAAAGAATTAAACTAGCCTCTTTCTTAGTTAAAGGGAACACTAAAGATAAAGCGCTTTTTATTTTTGACGAACCCACTACCGGCTTACACTTTCATGATATCAAAAAGCTATTAGCATCATTTAATGCTTTAATCAATAAAGGGCATTCAATCATAGTTATAGAACATAATATTGAACTAATAAAGTGTGCAGATTATATCATTGATTTAGGTTCAGAAGGAGGAAAAAAAGGAGGAAAACTACTTTTTGAAGGGACACCCGAAAAATTAATTAAAAATAACATATCATATACAGCTACCTATTTAAAAGAAAAACTTACATAAAACTAACTACTTTGTTTGCTAGAACTTATCGTAAGGTTCTGTAAATTATATTATTATCTAAAAATATTAAACCAAAAAAAGCCTTTTCAAAATGAAAAGGCTTTGTCTTTTGGGTAGAAGATGGGATTCGAACCCACGACCCTCGGTACCACAAACCGATGCTCTAACCAACTGAGCTACAACTACCATTTTGCTTTTCTAATGTTTACAATTAATTGTATTCACTATCTAAGCGGGTGCAAATATAATTTTTTTTTAAGTCTACGAAAAGAAAAAATTATATTAATTTATCTAAAGATGTAACAGCTATAGAGCGCTCTACTGTGAAACCTTCTGCATGATCTACACCAATTAGTCTGCCTAACTCCTTAGCTCTATACTGTATACTGTCTGTGAAATTTTTTGAGCTAATTGGCGTCTCTAATTCTTTACTATTAGGGTCATAAAACTGAGAACTATATGCTAATACTGCTTCCATTTTTACATCTATGAAACCGCTAACATCTACAACAAAATCAGGTTCAGTATTTTTCCACTGCATATAATGATAGACTAATTTTGGCCTCCATTTTTCTTGTTTTTCGCCCTCAAAATCAGTTTCGATTTTTTGCAACCCACTTAAAAAACAAGCATCAGAAACTAATTTACTTCCTTTACCATGATCTATATGCCTATCATCAACTGCATTACATATTACTATCTCAGGTTTGTATTTACGAATTCTTTTAATAACCTCTAATTGATGCATCTTGTCATTTAAAAAAAAACCATCTGCAAATTTCAAATTTTCACGAATTGCTACCCCTAAAATATTTGCAGCTTTAGTCGCTTCTATTTTTCTTAATTCTTTAGATCCCCTTGTTCCTAACTCTCCTTGAGTTAAATCTATGATGCCTACTTTTTTACCTAAAGAAACTTCTTTCGCAATGGTAGCAGCAGCACCTAACTCAACATCATCTGGATGTGCGCCAAAAGCTAGTATATCTAATTTCATAATTTTTTATTTTGTTTTATTGATAGCTTGTTCAAAGTCGGCAATTAAATCTTCGGGCTCCTCTATTCCAACAGAAAAACGAATTAATCTATCATTAATTCCTCTTTCTAAACGTTCTTCCTCAGTTAACAAAGCATGGGTTGTAAGTGATGGACTTAATACTGTACTTTCTAAACCGGCCAAACTCATAGATGGTTTTATTAGAAGGAGAGCATTCTGAAATTCCATGGCATCAATTCCCTCAGTTAACTCAAAAGACATCATAGCACCAAAACCATGCATTTGAGTTGCAGCTATTGCATGTTGCGGATGACTTTTTAGTCCTGGATAATATACTCTATTTATCATTGAATGTTCTTCTAGATATGTAGCCAGAATCTGAGCATTTTTTGTTTGCTCTTTAACTCTTAAGTTTAATGTTTTTAAACTTCTTTCTAGCAACCAAACGGTAAAATCACTTAAGTTTCCTCCTAAATTAATTCCTGTTTTCCAAATTTTCTCAATATGCTCTTTTGAAGCTGCTACTGCTCCTGCGGAAATATCGGAGTGTCCTCCCATATATTTAGTTGCGGAATGAACAATAACATCTATTCCAAAATCTGCTGGGTTTTGATTAATTGGTGACGCAAAAGTGTTGTCAATCATAGTAATGATTCCTCTTTTTTTTGCCAAAAGAGCTACTGCTTTAATATCTGTTATTCCTAATAAAGGATTAGATGGTGTTTCTATATATATAATCTTCGTATTTTCTTTTATTAAAGGTTCAAAATCTTCAATTTGATCAGATTCTGTATAAGAATACTCAATACCATATTTTTCAAACTCATTTGCAATAAAATTATAGGTACCGCCATAAATAACATGTTGGATTAAAACATGGTCACCTTTTTCCAAAAAGGCTAACATTGCCGTACTAATAGCTGCCATTCCAGAACCAAAGATTAGAGCATCCTGAGTATGTTCTAAAGCAGCTATCTTTTTTCTCAATGCTTCTTGATTTGGTGTATTAAAATATCTGGGATACCTTTTTATATCTACTTGATCAAATGCATAAGAAGTTGACACATATATTGGAGAAACAGCTCCCTTAAATTGTTCATCTTTAACTTCACCAACATGAACACAAATTGAGTTTATACCTAATTCTTTTGAATCTTTCATTGAAATTATATTATATAAAACGAATTTACAAAAGAATCAGCTAAAAGAATAAAACCACAAAGTCTTTTTCTTAACCAAATAAATGAATCAAGGAAAACAATAATTTCAATATCTTTGAAAGATGATTTCAGTAGTAATTTTAGGTAGTGGAAATGTTGCTTCACAATTAATCAAAGCTTTTTTAAAGATTGATACTATCAATTTAAAACAAGTCTACACAAGAAATCAAGAGGATATTAACACTTTAAAAGTTAGTATTGATACCACCAATAACATCTCATTATTAAAGCAAGCAGATATCACCATTATTGCTGTTAGTGATGATGCAATTTCTTCTATTTCTTCTCATATTAAAAACTCTTTTGTTGTTCACACATCAGGGAGTGTAGATATGAAATCCCTAAATAATATTGGACGTAAAGGGGTTTTTTATCCATTACAATCTTTTTCAAAAAAAAAGAAAATTGATTTTAAAAATATTCCTATTTGCTTAGAATCAGAAACTAATGAAGATCTTCAAAAATTAGAAGAATTAGTTTCTTTATTACAAAGTAAAAGTTACATACTTTCATCTCACCAAAGAAAGAAAATTCATGTAGCTGCTGTTTTTGCTAATAATTTTTCTAATCACATGTATACCATAGCCAATGAAATATGTGAAAAATATAATATTCCCTTCGATATTTTACACCCTTTGATTGAAGAAACCTCTAATAAAATTAAAAACTTAACTCCTAAAAAAGCTCAAACAGGACCTGCAAAAAGAAATGATGCAGAAACCATAGAAAATCATTTAAATTTGTTGTCAAAAAAACAACAAGAAATTTATTTAAAAATTACCCAATCTATTCAAGAATATGGAAAAAAGTTATAAGCAATACTTGGCACAAATCAATACACTCATTTTTGATGTAGATGGCGTTTTAACTAACGGTCTTGTAACAGTAATGTCTAATGGCGAATTAATACGTCAAATGAATATCAAAGACGGTTATGCGCTTCGTGCAGCAGTTAATGCTGGACTAAGAGTTTGCATTATTACTGGTGGAAAGAACGAGGGTGTTAAAATTAGACTACAAAACTTAGGAATAAAAGATGTGTACATGGGTGCACATGATAAAATAGAGCAATACAATCAATTGGTAGATATGTATAATTTACAATCTGAAAATGTATTGTATATGGGAGATGATATACCCGATTATCCGGTAATGAAACTAGTTGGACTGACATGTTGCCCTAATGATGCGGCAGAAGAAATTCAACAAATATCTAACTATATCTCAGATAAAAAAGGTGGAGAGGGTTGTGTTCGAGATATTATTGAACAAATTTTACGTGTGCAAGGGAAATGGAATTCAAATTTTGATGCAACTTTTGATTAATTCTACCCTTTTAATTCCTAAATTAGAAACTTAATTTATTATCAAAATAATTCAATATTATGAAAAAAATAGCACTGCTTATTCTTTTACTTTTTATCACAAATCTTAGTTTCTCACAATCCATTTTTGGTAAATGGAATTCCTTTGATGAGGAGACTAACAAAGTAGAGTCTGTTATTGAAGTTTACCAAAAAGATGGCAAAGCTTTCGCTAAAATAAAAAAGATCAATGATCAAACTAGAAAAGATGCAAAATGTATTGCATGCAACGGAAAGTTAAAAAATGCTCCTATTTTAGGAATGAATATTTTAACTGGTCTTAAAAAAGATGGAGATGAGTGGTCTGGAGGTAAGATTTTAGATCCCAAAAATGGAAAAGAATATAAATGCTACATTAAATTAATAGACAATAACACATTAAAGCTAAGAGGCTATATTGGGATATCTATGTTTGGAAGAACTGCTATCTGGAAAAGAGCTGAAGAATAAATTGTTTTAATATTATTTATTGCTTTCTAGGCCTTTTTCTGAAGCATTGGAACAAAGGCAAAATCTCCTAACTCATGCTTTTCAAATTCTTTAAAAGTCTTTCTAATAAATAGAGTCATAACTTGTTTTTCATCACCTACTGGAATTAATAATTTTCCACCCACTCTAAGTTGCGATAGTAGTGGTTTGGGAACAAAAGGCGCACCTGCAGTTACTATTATTTTATCAAACGGTGCTTTTTCCTTAAATCCTTTATATCCATCGCCAAAAATAAACTTCTTAGGAATATATCCCAACTTTGGTAAAAATAAAGAGGTCTTTTTGAACAACTCATGTTGTCGTTCTATTGTATAAACTACTGCTCCTAATTCTAACAAAACAGCTGTCTGGTATCCTGAACCTGTGCCAATCTCTAAAATTTTATCTCCACTATTAATTGAAAGTGTTTGAGTTTGAAAAGCTACAGTATATGGCTGAGAAATAGTTTGTTCAGCAGCAATAGGAAATGCCTTATCTTGATAAGCATGATCTGCAAAAGAAGAATCTATGAATAAATGTCTAGGTATTAATTTTATTGCTTTTAAAACATTCACATCAATAATACCCTTCTTTTTAAGAACGTCTGCAAGTTGTTTTCGTAGTCCTTGATGTTTAGAAGTGTCTTTCAATGGTATAACTTTAACGGGTGCCTAAATTAGAATAATTGATTTTAAATTCCTATAAAATTGTATCTTTGTTCTAGTATTGTTTATCAATTTCAAAAAATATTTTTATGCTTAAAGCAGGTGTGTTAGGTGCAGGTCATTTAGGAAAAATTCATCTAAAATTATTGGAACTATCTGATAAATATGAATTAGTAGGTTTTTACGATCCTTCTCTAGAGAATTCAAAAAATGTTTCTGATGAATTTGGTTATTATCGTTTTAATTCCGTTGAAGAATTAATTGATGCTGTAGATGTTGTTGATATAGTTACCCCTACCCTTTCTCATTTTGATTGTGCTAAAAAGGCAATAGAAAAAGGATGTCATATATTTATTGAAAAACCAATTACCAATACAGTTATTGAAGCTGAGGCAATTAAAACATTAGCAAGTCAAAAACATATTAAAGGTCAAGTTGGTCATGTAGAGCGTTTTAACCCTGCATTTACAGCAGTAAATGATATGATAGTTTCTCCGATGTTTATAGAATGTCATCGCTTAGCTGAATTTAATCCAAGAGGGACTGATGTCCCAGTTGTGCTAGATTTAATGATTCATGATATAGATATTATCTTAAGTGTAGTTCACTCACCAATCAAAAATATTTATGCAAGTGGAGTTACTGTTATTTCTGAAACTCCTGACATAGCGAACGCAAGAATAGAATTTGAAAATGGTTGTGTAGCAAATCTGACTGCGAGTAGAATATCAATGAAAAACATGAGAAAATCTAGATTCTTCCAAAAAGATGCTTATATCTCTGTTGATTTTTTAGAAAAAAAATCTGAAGTAGTAAAAATGAAAGATGTTCCTGAAAATCTAGATGAATTTGCCATGATCCTCCAAAATGCTGAAGGGGTAAAAAAACAAATTTATTTTGAAAATCCAGAGGTTACCCCTAATAATGCTATTTTAGATGAATTAGAATCTTTCGCCCAAGCTATTGAAAATAACACAACACCTGTAGTTAGTTTAAGTGATGGAACCAATGCGTTAAGAGTAGCTCAAAGGATTATTGATAGTTTTTAATACTAATTTCAAAATAATAAAATAGATTTAACTTATGAAAAATATTGCTGTCATTGGTGCCGGTACAATGGGTAACGGAATTGCACATATATTTGCACAATTTAATTATAATGTTCAATTAATTGACATCTCTCAAAATTCACTTGATAAAGCTATTGCTGCTATCAGTAAGAATCTTACTAGAATGGTAGTCAAGGAGAAAATAACTAATGCAGATAAAGAGAGAACTCTTGCCAATATTACTACCTATACTTCCATAAAAGAAGGAACCCAATATGCAAGTTTAGTAATAGAAGCTGCTACCGAAAATCTAGACTTAAAGTTGAAAATATTTAAAGAATTAGATGAAGTTTGTCCAGAAGATACCATTTTAGCAACTAACACCTCCTCTATATCCATTACTCAAATAGCTAGTATAACAAACAGACCAGATCAAGTAATTGGAATGCACTTTATGAACCCTGTTCCTATTATGAATTTAGTGGAAATAATTAGAGGTTACAATACCTCTGACGAGGTGATGAAGTTCACGGTTGATCTATCCAAAAAAATTAAAAAAACACCTGTTGAAGTTAATGATTATCCTGGTTTTGTAGCTAACAGAATTTTAATGCCTATGATTAATGAATCTATTGAAACTCTATACAATGGTGTAGCTGGAGTGTTGGAGATAGATACAGTTATGAAATTAGGAATGGCACATCCAATGGGTCCATTACAATTAGCCGACTTTATAGGTCTAGATGTTTGTTTGTCTATTTTAGAAGTTATGTATAATGGTTTTAAAAATCCAAAATATGCACCCTGTCCACTATTAGTTAATATGGTAAGGGCCGGAAAGCTAGGCGTAAAATCTGGACAAGGATTTTATGACTACTCAAAAAATAGAAAAGCAGAAATAATAGCTAAGCAATTTGAATAAGTTAATTCTTTTCTTACTACTATTTATTTGTTTTTCAGCAATTGGTCAAAAAAATAAAGAACGTCAAATTTCAATAAATAAAGTTGGTATCCTTTTTAGTAAGGCAAAACAAAATAATCTCATATTTTTTGATAAAGATTACGATTATAAGACCAATGTATATAAATTTCAATTGTTTTACCCAATACAGAAAGGTGAAAGTTGGGATGTAAATATTATACTACAACCACAATTTCAAAAGGCACAACATCAATTACTAAATGAACAATTTATTACACCAGATGAAGAAAATTTTGAATTTTTAAGAGAAAAATTTATTCAAAAAAAAGACATCTCGTTATATGCATTTGAAGTAGCTTTACAGTTGAGGAAATCTATTATAAAAAACATATCCTTTGAGGCTACTTTAGGATTAGGAGCAGGATATATAAGTTTAGAATCTGAGAGATTAGCGAAAGGCTTTACATTTATTGAAAATGTTTCTTTAGGGTTGGCCCATAAGATCAATAAATCAGAATTTTTTCTAGCAACTACAGTAGGACATGTTTCCAACTTTAATATACAGAAACCTAACAGTGGATACAATATATTTGGATTTGAATTGGGATATAGGATTTTTATAAAATAAAAAAAAGGGATTTAATCATAAACCCCTTTTTTGTAACATTAATTCTGTATCACCATCAATTAATTTCTTCTTGGATCATCATCTGCTTCATAATCTTTTCTGGCTTTGTTCCATATTTTAAGATCATCTGTTTCTGTAATTCCTGACTTAACCATAATATTAACTCCATCAGAAATACCTAATACCAACTCTCTTTTCTCAAACTCATTATCTCCAATTTTAATCTCTACATATGGTTTTTCAGTTTTTTTATCAAAACGTAACAAGGCCTCTTTTATAGATAATACACTGTCTTGTTTTTCTAAAACAATATCAGCATTAGCGCTATAATTTGCTCTTACAAAATAGTTGTCATCTAAAGTAATATTTGCTTTGATCGTAAATTGAACGGCACCACCTTCTTCAGTTCCTTTTGGTGCAATGAAGTTCAATTTAGCTGGAAATTTTTTCTCTTCGATTGCTCCTAAAGAAATTTCTATTGCCGTTCCTTTAACTAACTTACTAACATCAGATTCATCTACCTTACCCTCAAAAATCATCTTACTCATATCGGCTATTGAAGCAATAGTTGTACCAGCATTAAAATTATTACTTTGTATTACTTGATCTCCTTCTTTTACTGGAATTTCCAATATAGTTCCAGATATTTGAGCTCTTATGTCAGTATTTGCAACACCAACACCAGATGAACCACTTTTAATAATTTTATAATCATTTTCAGCATTCACTAAATCTTGTTTTGCTTGATTATAAGTAAGTTCTACCTGTTCAAATGATGAAGCTGCCAATACCCCTTTATCATAAAGTTTCTTATTTCTATCATAAGAAATTTTTGCGTTCTTAACTCTTAATTTAATGTTATCTACCCTACCTCTAGCACTTATTAAAGATTGCTCATTTGGAACAACTCTTACGGTAGCAATTAAATCTCCCTTTTTAACCTTTGCTCCTTCTAGCAAAATAATTTTATCAATAATTCCTGTTATCTGTGGTTTTATTTCAATTTCCTCAAGAGGAACTACTTTTCCAGTTGCAACGGTCTTTTTAACAATAGTAGCTTTGAATGCTTTTTCAGTTTCAAAAGTCTGAATATTTTTTTTATTCTTACTCCCTAGCCATACAAGAACACCCGCAAATGTTATGAATACTACTACTAATATAATTTTTGCTCTTTTACTCATTTTGATTGTATATAAAACTTTGATTAATATATTTTTTATTTCTTATTCGTCTCTTAAAGCATCTATTGGTTTCACTAATGTAGCCATGTAAGCAGGTATTAAACCAATTACTGTACCCAAAACTACTAATATAAAAAACGCAAATAATATGATTGGAATATTTACAGTAGGGTTAATTAAAGTAGGATCTGGCCCCGAACCTAAAAATGTATCTAATAGGTACAAGACAAAACCTCCAAAAATAATACCTAACATTCCTGCTACAGTAGTTAAAAACACAGACTCTAAAACCACTTGTCTTCTAATTTCTATTGGGGTAGCTCCTATAGCACGTCTAATACCTATTTCTTTGGTTCGTTCTTTTACTGTTATCAATAAAATATTACCTATGGCAAAAACTCCTGCTATTAAAGTAGCGATACCAACAAACCATGTTAAAAATTGCATTCCAGTTAGAAAACCAGTAACCTTTCCGATTTCAACTGCTAAATTAGCACTACCAAAAGCTTTTTTATCTTCTGGATCTACTTTGTGAATATTCTTTAGAGTTAACAATATATCTTGTTCCATTTGTAAAATATCTACTCCTTCATTAGCTGTGATCATCATCCAACTAATTCTATTTGCTCTATTAAAAACCTGCTGAAAAGTAGTAAATGGTATATATGCAGCTGCGCCATCAAAAGAAATATTACCATTTTTGTATACACCTACAATTTTATATGAAATATTACCAATAGTAACCATCTCACCAACTGGATCCTCATTTTTATCAAATAATTGTTCGTAAATCTCTAATTCAATTACACAAACTTTTGACTTTAATTTTATGTCATTTTCATTCAAAAAACGCCCATAAATTAAATCCTTTTTTTGAACTTTATCCAATACTGGGAAATCTCCTGAAATATTAAAGTTTCCTGTCTTAAAGCCTCTAGTTATAGCACTATTAGATTGACTTCTTGGAGCAATAAATTTAATTTCCTTGTATTCACTTTTTAAGATTCCTACATCATCTGTAGTTAAACGAACTCTTCTTCCTTTTTGAAATCCTTTAAAAGGAAGTTCTGTTCTTTGAGACCAAACAAAAACACTATTAGTAGCAAAATCACCAAAAATAGTTTTAAAGTTATTTTCTAATCCTCTTGAAGCTCCTAAAAGTGTTACTAACAAAAAAATACCCCATAGAACACCAATAATAGTAATGGCTGTTCTTGTTTTATTTTTACGGATTCCTCCATAAATTTCTTGCCAAGTATCTGAATCAAATATAAATTTCATATTAATCTGCTCTTAAGGCTACAACTGGTTTAATTTGTGAAGCTTTTCTAGCTGGAACTAAAGCGGCTATTAATCCTGAAATAATTAAAACTATGGTGGCTCCTATCACCAATCCTTGACTTACACTTGGGTCTTTAATAAAATAGTCTTTCTCTAAATTATTCCCAATTAAACTTAGGATATAGGTTCCTAGGGTTAAACCAAGATATCCAGCAATAGTGGTAATTAAAACAGATTCTTGAACTACCATTCCAACTATAGAAGAAGGTTTTGCTCCTAATGCCTTTCTAATACCAAATTCTTTTGTTCTTTCTTTGATAACAAATATCATAATATTGCTAATACCAATTATACCTGCTATAAGGGTTCCTGAACCTATAAAAACTACAATAAAAAAAAGTGCAATCATAAAAACATCAACTCCTTTTCTACCTTCAGCCATATTTCTTACAGACAAAGCACTCTGATCATCTGGATGAATATCCAGTTTGCTTCTCATATCTCTTTCTATAAGGTTTCCAAAAGCTATGGCTTCATCTAAATTTAAATCTTGATTGTACCCAATTCTAATTTGACTTAAATAATCATTATTTCCATATAATTTTTGGGCAGTGGTTACAGGAATATAGGCTACTCTCTCCTCATTGTCTCCGCCATCATCAGAAAAAATTCCAATAACTTTATAAGATATCCCTCCTACATTAACTCGTTTACCCAATGCTGGTTTTTCTCCAAATAAATCAGATTTAATTAACCTACCTATTACGATTACTTTTGAAGATTCATTGATGTCTAGTTGATTTATGTATCTACCTTCATTTATTAATGTTTTCTCTAAAAATTGATGATCAGGATGAACAGCTGTTACACTATAATTGTCTTGTTTATTATCGTATGAAATGCTGAAATTTTTAAAAATCCTAGCAGTCATTAAATCTATCTTAGAATCATATTTGTCCTCTAAATACTCATAGTCAGGATTTTTTAATTGAATTCTCCTATTAGATTGTAATCCTTTGAAAGGTTTTGTAGTTTTCCAGACCCTTACAATCATTGAATTCGCAGCATCGTCTACAAAAGCCCCCTCAAAGGTATTTTTAAGACCACTTACAATTCCAAACAATAAAGTAAATAATAAAATAGCAAAAGCAACTGTAAAACCTGACATTACAGAACGTAATTTATTCTTATTGATGCTTTGGAAGATTTCTCTCCATCGATCTAAATCGAACATAGTTAAACGGTTTTAACGGGGTTTCTTTGAACATTAATAGTATCACTAATTATAATTCCATCTTTTAAACGAACTATTCGTTTAGTTTGATCAGCAACTTCCTCTTCGTGAGTAATCACAAAAACTGTCATCCCTTCATTATTAATATCTTTAAGCAAATCCATCACAGAATCAGTTGTAGTAGAATCTAATGCTCCTGTTGGTTCATCTGCCAGCACAACCTTGGGTTGAGTAACTAATGCCCTAGCAATAGCTACACGCTGTTTTTGACCACCAGATAATTCATTAGGTAAATGAGACGCCCAATCTTTAAGACCAACTTTGTCTAAGTAATCTAGAGCAATTTTTTGACGCTCTTTTCTTGAAACCCCTTTATAATACAACGGTAATGATACATTTTCTAGAGCAGTTTTATAAGAAATTAGATTAAATGACTGAAAAACAAATCCCAAAAATTTATTTCTAAGAACAGCTCCCTTTTTTTCATTTAAGTTTTTAATTTCTTGACCATTTAAAAAATAATCTCCCTCATCGTGCTCATCCAACAAACCAACAATGTTTAATAAGGTTGATTTACCTGACCCAGAGGAACCCATTATTGACACGAATTCACCTTCTTTAATATGTAGATCTATTCCTTTTAATACATGCAGAGAATCTTTACCTATTGGATATGATTTGTGAAGGTTTTTGATGCGAATCATTTACGTTATTATTTTTTGATAAAAGTAGCTAATAGGCATTATTGCCGCTACTAATTTTATGTTAAAACAACAAATTAGTTGCTTGTAAATATCAATACCACCATTAGACGTTTCTAAAATTAATTTGTTACACTTAATTTTAAATTTTAAGCATTATTTTTGCCTTATATGTTTGAAAATATAGATGCCATTTCTAAAAACAAAAAGCTCATTTTATTTGACGGGGTCTGTAACTTGTGTAATGATGCTGTTTTAAAAATAATTAAGCAGGATAAAAATGACATTTTTTTATTCGCTGCACTTCAGTCAAATACTGGTAAAAATATTATTAATGAATTGGGAATAGATATCTCTAAAATTGATTCTATAGTCTTATATATTCCTGGAGGTAATTACTTTATAAGATCTGAGGCAGTTTTTAAAATTGCAAATGAATTTAAGGGTGTTTGGAAAATCATTCAAATATTTAGAATTTTTCCAGTTTTTTTGAATGACTTTTTTTATGACTTTATCGCTAGAAACAGATACCGTTGGTTTGGAAAAAAGGAAGAATGTATGATCCCTACTAAAAAATTAAATTCTAAATTTTTAAACTAAATGAAGTTTCCAAAAAAATTGCAATGTGTTATTTTTGATATGGATGGTGTTATTATAGATTCTGAAGAAATTCATAAAAAAGCATATTATGAGACTTTTAAGAGTTTAGGAGTTGACGTTTCCGAAGAGCTATACAAAACAATTACTGGTTCATCTACAATAAATGCATTTCAAAAACTGGTGAATCATTTTAATCTTAATCATATTCCAGAAGAGTTAGTTCTTCAAAAAAGGAAACGTTATGTCAATTTCTTTGAAAATGACCCAACATTATCCTTAGTTAGTGGGGTAAAAGAGCTAATTCAATTCCTATACAAACAAAATCTAACACTAGTATTAGCCTCTTCCTCTGCAATGGTAAACATCAATCGTGTTTTTTCTAGGTTTGATTTAAATCAATATTTTACTGCTAAAATTAGTGGTGCAGATTTAACTGCCTCTAAACCTCATCCGGAAATTTTTGAAAAGGCGGCTATTCTAGGTGGTGTATCAAAAGAACTATGTATTGTTATTGAAGATTCAGACAATGGAATAGAAGCTGCAAATAAAGCTGGTATTTATGCTGTTGGATACAAAAACCCTCTAGTTAGTGATCAAACTCTAAAAAATGCTGATCTGATAATTAAGGATTATAATAAACTGAAAAAACACATTGTTGATTTTCAATAAAAAAAACTCAAGTAAAACTTGAGTTTTTTTTATTATTGACTAGTAATTTGAATTAAGGTCTAAATGAAATTTTTCTCATACGTAAACTTTCTGGTGTTACCTCAA
>Ga0233438_10001774_pt1 | contig 22722 bp, 42 predicted proteins | sample SI_123_September_FD_182720 | JGI IMG/M metagenome (GOLD analysis project Ga0233438, IMG submission 182720) | Seawater microbial communities from Saanich Inlet, British Columbia, Canada - SI_123_September2016_10_MG | ecosystem: Environmental > Aquatic > Marine > Inlet | place: Canada: British...
TGAATTCTTAACTGATACTATTTATGAGTATATTACTATTGATTGTGAAACTGGCTTAGAGTGTATTGATGATCCTGGTTTAGTTTGCCCAGATTGGACATCAGTTTACATTCCAAATACATTTACACCAAATAATGATGGCTTAAACGACACATGGAAAATGATTTATGATTTAGACTGCTGGGTAGATGTAGAATTTAAAATATTTAATAGATGGGGAGATATGATTTATTCAGGTATGGGTGATTATTATGATTCATATCCATATTGGGATGGCAGTGTAAATGGAGGAGATCATTATGCATCTGACGGTGTTTACACATATACGTTCTACGCAAGAAAATTAAACTCAACCGAAATCTTCCAAAGACACGGACATATAACAATATTTAGATAACATGAAAGCTTTAATTATTTCCCTATTATTTTTACTACCATTTTATACTGTAGCACAGTGTAACCAACACGTCTTTACTTCAGTTGGCGCTGAAAAATGGACTAACTTCCAATATCAAGATTGTGATGGAGGTAATCATTATTTTGGTCTTCCAGCTGGTGGATATACTATAATCTTCTGTGCAGATATAGGCACAGCTTTTGTTTTAAACGGAGACGGATATGTATTTCCCCTATTAACAGAACATCCTAACTATGCTTCTTGTATTCAACCCGAAACTGAATGCGAAGGTGATTTTGATGGAGATGGAATTGTAGGAGCAGAGGATCTTCTTACCTTTTTATCAAACTATGGTACATGTGAATAAATTTCATTTTTTTGAAAATAAACATCTAAAAGTTTTTTTATCTCAGATTTTTTGCTTATATTAGTAGAGTAATAATTAATAAAAGAAACAAACCATGTACACAGAACTTTCAAACAGAAACAAAGAATTACTTTTAAACGGAGCAAAAACAACAGGATCCTTTACAGAAGGATATTACTATATTGAAGAAAGCATATATAGCGATGAAGCTAATGAGCTTTATTCTTTTTGTGAATGGATCGACAATATCATTGGAGGTGCAGGCCCTGCAAACATTTCTACTTTATGGTTAGGATTTAAATATCCCGAAGTAGATGCATTTTCTGAATCTTGTGTCTATATAAAAAAGCAGATGGACAGAATTAAAGCATACTCTATATAATGAAAACATATAAAATTCAAAGACAACCTCCATTCCGAGATTTTGCGATAGTTAAAACCTTAAGTGGAACTTATGTATGCCCTGGATGGCATCCCGTTGAACCTGGAACTACACGAGAGCAGATAATCTTAGTAGAACCCGAAGACGCTCCAGTTATTAACAAACCTGTTAAAAAGTTAGTCACAAATCAAGTGAAACAAACTAAAACCTTTAAGGTATTATCTAGTAACGGTAAGTTATATTACAATGTTCAATTTAATGGTAAAGATTGGAGCTGTGATTGTCCCGCAAGTAATTTCTTTCGAGGTCCTTGTAAACATGTTAAGGTAAAGAAAGAAGAATTAATAATTTCTAAATAATTTATATGAAAAAAGTTTTAAGTATTTTAAAAAGCATTGTAAAAGGATTGTCAAACCAATATTTCAGATTAATGGGATTCTTATGGATTTTCGCTTCTTTTATGTATATTGGTGACCCTGAATTTTGGACCGTATTAGGGTTTGGAACCGTATTTACGGGTATTCAAAGTATTATTGAAAAATAGTAAGATAATAATTAAAAAATGGTAATTATCCAAGAGTAAAACAGATAAATACTCTATAACAATTTTAAAAAATCACAAATTTTAATATGGCATTACAATTAAGTGGGCAAATTAGCCTTTCACAAATTACCGCAGAAATGGGAATAATTAGTCAAAACATTAGTTTGACTAGTTTATCAACTCATTCTACATTAAATGATCAGAGTCCAAGTAAACCGGATGAATCACAGCCACATGCTATGTCTGAGTTCTTTGCTTATGACCATTCCTACTCAAGTCTTAAAGTTCTTATGGGAAGTGGAGAAGTTTCTACGCGTACGAAATGGTTTGACGTATGTGGAGAACAGATGAAAAACTTCTACTGGCATAATGGAACCGGTAAATTACCGTTAGTTGGAAATTATATTTACACGGATGATGCCGGCTCGTTGACCGGGACTGCTCACATTAAAATACAAGGTGCTGAAGATTTCGAAAAAGCAGAAACTGTTATAGCAACAGTTTCAAGCGGAAGAGTTGAATCGATTAATTCATGTGAAGGTATTGAAACCAATCCTGGAGAACCAGGACCAATTGCAGGACCGGACGACCCAGAAGATCCACGAGGCATTAGATAGAACAAATAATATAGCTATTATTTAACATTAAAGAAAGTGAGATTTATTCTCACTTTTTTTTGCTAAACAGTGAAACAAACACACCCTCCCTGATATAAATACAGTAACATGAACAAATTGAAAATCAAATTGAAAATGTGGATTATAGAAAAAACTATTCCAATTTGGTTTAGAGGTTTAAAGAAACCTCGTTTGTGGAACGTTCTTTGAATTATAGGTTGTAAGTACTAAATGCTCGAGTGGTGGAATTGGTAGACACGATGGACTTAAAATCCATTGAGCAGTAATGTTCGTGCGGGTTCAAGTCCCGCCTCGAGTACAACATAGAAAAGCAAGAGATAAAGGTAAACTCCATATACACTATGGTCCGGCCGAAACAGCGTATCAAATTCTAACAAGGAGACTGACGAGTCTCGCGCTTAAGGGTAGCTTCTTTTCTTTATAATTCACAAATCAAATTAAACTTAACGAATGGACCAGTAGCTCAGCTGGATAGAGCATCTGCCTTCTAAGCAGACGGTCACAGGTTCGAATCCTGTCTGGTTCACTATGGACTTTTAGCTCAGTTGGTCAGAGCACCGCACTCATAATGCGTAGGTCGTAGGTTCGAGCCCTACAAGGTCCACTTAGATCTCTTAGCTCAGTTGGTAGAGCATCACACTTTTAATGTGAGGGTCCAGGGTTCGAGCCCCTGAGGGATCACGAATATATACTCTTGTAGCTCAATCGGTTAGAGCAGGATCCTTATACGATCAAGGTTATGGGTTCAAATCCCGTCGAGAGTACACTTTAATATGAAAGAATTTAACAAAGAAGAAATTAACAGAATAATAGAAATGGCATGGGAAGACAGAACACCGTTTAGTGCTATAGAATTCCAATTTGGTATTAAAGAAAATGATGTTAGGAAAATAATGAGATCTAACATGAAAGAATCTTCCTTTAAGATGTGGAGAAAAAGAGTTAAGGGTAGAAAAACCAAACACACCTTCTCTCCTTCTGATTTTAGATTTAAATCAAGCAACCAAAAAAAGTAAATCTAAAATGGTTAAAGCAATACTATTATCTATAGCACTACTTATTAGTATTAATACAATAGGACAAGAGTGTTCACCATATCATTCTATTAAAAACTGGGAAACAAATGATGATGTAGATTTTACAGTATCTTGGGTTAGTTGTTTCCATGCAGCTGGTTTAGCGTTCTCCATGGATTACAATAACATTTCTGGAGGAGTACATATAATGGGAGAAGGTCATAGGAATGCAGCGTATACGTTTCTAAGTTATCAATACCAACCAATTAAAAGGATTAAATTATCAGCAGGACCTTTATATAGATTAAATAATGATAATGGATTGATGGTTGCACAATACGGTGGCGATATTAAGCTATATAAATCTATTTGGCTTACCAGTAGAATATTACAGATCAGAAGAGATTTAAACTATTTAAATGTAGGAATTAAAGTAGTTTTATAAAAAAGTAAATCTAAGAATGTACAAGAAGGAAATAATGAAAATATGGAATCAGCTTAAACGATGGTTCATCTCTAAAGTCTTAAAAAAGAAAATAACATTTACAAGTGACGATTGGACGGGAGAAGTAGAAGTATACTATTATAAAGGTGAAACTAGAATGACATGGTCTAGGGGAAATAACGCAATGCCAGATGGTGTTAGAAATAGAGCGTTTATCTTTTGCCATTCAGATACTGCACGCCATATACCTGAAGGATATTGCAAGTTCTTATACACTATAATAATACCAGAAGGATGGACAAACTCTGGAGAACAGTTTACGGTAACTAGGTATATTAAACATTCTTAAAATTTGGAGTATAAATACCATGACAGGAACAGAATACATGGATTTATCCATAGAAAATACATTTAACGTACTAACAGGAGCTCAAACCTTCGAAGAGATATTACTCAACGCAACAGAACCACCTATATTCTTTATAGAACCTGGTGAAGGCCTAGATAACGATCAAATAGACGTAATGATAGAACATTATGAATATTTTGAACAGTATGAGAAGTGTGGTCTTCTACTTAAAATGAAATCTTAATACTATATCATTCTACTCTTTTACGTAAAATGACTCTTATGGAGCTATTTATGAATATATAAGTTATATGAATGCACAACGCGTTCATTCTTAAAAATAGTGAAAGTCATGAAAAAACTTATAAGTTGGATTAGTCAAATCTTACGAGACGAAAGAGGCAATCCATCATCAAAAAGAGTTGTTGGCGTACTGGCTGGTCTTAGTTTATGTGTTACATTAATAATGAACCAATTTACTGATATAGCAATAGCGCCCTCAGACACACTAGTTAATGCAGTTGCTGCCCTTGCTTTCGGAGCCTTGGGTTTATCTTCAGCTGATAAGATTTGGGGTAAACTCCAAGGAAAAGAAGAAGCTAAAGAAGAAGCTAAAGAGGAAGAACTTTAAGAAAGAAGCGTAAGCGATTAGCATAATCTAAATAAAGGGACAGAGAAATCTGTCCCTTTTTATGTTATATTCATTAAGATATAATTATTCGTATATGAAACATTTATATTTAGATGAATATAATTAGTAACAAAACTAATAAGATGATAGCACATGTATTCGACGTAGATGGGACACTAACCCCAAGCAGGCTTTCAATGGATCCTAAATTTAAAAAATACTTTTTAAAATGGATGAAAGGCAAAACTGTAATATTCGTAACGGGATCAGATAAAGATAAAACAATCGAACAAATAGGATTAGATGTATGGAATGAAGCAAGTGTATGTATGCAGTCTTGTGGAAATCATATATTTGTTAAAGGAGAAGAGGTTTCTAGAAATTCTTGGAAAGCCGATGAAGGATTGATTTCTTTACTTGAACAATTCCTAGTAATTTCTAAATATAGAAAAAGAACTTCAAACCATATTGAACACAGAATAGGACTTTGTAATTTTTCAGTAATTGGAAGAGATTGTTCTCAAAGAGAAAGAGAAGACTATGCAGAATGGGATGATTTTAATAAGGAACGATTAGATATGGCGCAACTTATTAATGAAAACTTCCCTGAATTAGAGGCTTCGGTCGGTGGTCAAATCTCAATAGACATACACCCCAAAGGAGCAAACAAGAGTCAAGCTAAGAAATGGATCTTAGAAAATATAGGAGAAGATACTGTTATTAGATTCTATGGAGATAAAACTGAAAAAGGAGGAAATGACTATGACCTTGCTAATGTTTTAAAATTACCTCATGAAGTATTTCAGGTTAAAGATTGGGAACATACTTATAGAATATTAAAGGACAGTAAGAAAAGAGATAAATGGCTCGTAGACCAATATAATAGAAATAGATCTTCAGCAGATCAGATTAATAACATTGATGACATAAAATAATGGTTATAAAAATAATATTAGGTGCATTTGTAATATCATGGGTTGGAATAATCTATTCAATGATAACCGCCCCTCTAGTTGATGAGAACGGCAATATCATTAAAGAAGAGGATAAATAGAATATGAAAGCACATACCTTTAAAACCCCTGAAAATCATGCAACTGATTTCTATTATTTTGATAATGGATTCGATTCAGTAGAATTAGAGAAAATATCTAAAATGGTAGGAGAACTCCCTTTTTATAATGCAACTACAGCTGCTGGTGAAATAGACTCAAGAAAATCTAAATTAAAATGGATTCCACAAACTAAAGAGTGGGATTGGCTTTATGAAAAATTAATGATGTTTGCAGAAACAGCAAATAATGAAATGTGGAATTTTGATTTAATATCTGCACCTGAAAATATACAATACACAGAATATCATGGAACTAATATGGGTGAATATGGATGGCATCAGGATATTGGACCAAATGAATTATCTGCTAGAAAAGTTTCTATAACAGTTCAATTGTCAGACGATACTGAATATGAAGGAGGAGAACTATTATTTTGGATGGGTGGAAACAGCCTTGAAAATAATAATTTAATAGCACCGAGAGGAAAAGGAACCGTTGTCCTATTTCCAAGTTATATGGTCCATGCAGTTAAGCCAGTAACTAAAGGAATAAGAAAGTCATTCGTCCTGTGGTTAGGAGGAGGACATTATAAATAAACAAATGACAGATCCAGAAGACGAATACGACGACATTGAAAATACCGAATATGATGGTATATCAATAAACAAACCCACTGAATATAACGATGACGATTATGACTACTGATATGGAATTAATATCAACACATCCAGTAAAAAAATCAGACCTAGGTTTTCACGGAAATCTTTTTGGAGGTAAATTATTAGCATGGGTAGATGCTGCTGGAGCTTCTTATGCTTCACAGGTATGTGATACTCCTCGAATGGTAACCGTTCTTATAGATGAATGTGTTTTTAAAAAACCAGCAAAGGAAGGACATCTACTAAAAATATATGGAGATGTAAAGAGCATAGGAAGAACGTCAGTCACTCTTTCTATTGAAGCAAGATCACATAATGTATATGACGGAAGACAAGCTATTATTCTAGCAACCAATATTAAATTTGTTAGAATAGATGAACAAGGAGAAGCTATTCCAGTAGGTCAAAAGGTTAAAGATAGATTTAAAAAATCAGAACAAAATTAAAGACACTCTGATATATACCCTAAACAAAATTATAACCAAAGAATGAGAGCACTTATCGTAATTGCACAACCAGATATGAATAGTTTCGAACAGACTACAATGTTAAGAACTATTGCAAGAGTATTTGACGTATTAGAAATAAAACATGAAGTATTAGACCTTTATGTAAACGGAAAAGTAGGTCCTGAGGCTAAGCCAAAAAACTTTAATTTAAGAGTTAAAAATGCAACACACGTGTATATCATCGCAAATTCTGCATGGTTACCTTTAGTTGATTTATTCTTAGAACCATTTGATTTTGAAGGAAAGCATATTGAAGCTATGATTTCTCATAACAGATCTAAAAGTATTTGGAGATGGTTAAGTTCAGAATCTAGATTAGCACAATCTGCGTTTGGTTCTTCTATTAAAAAATTATTTAAGATTAAGGCAAGTCACCTATGGGATGTAGATGAACTTACTAGACTTGAGAAGACAAATTATATTAAACAGATTAGAGAAGAAATCTTAAATGATTTCGATGCAAAGTAATCTATTTTATAGTATATCAGAAGGGAATAAAGCAATTTATTCCTTTTTGGGGACTAAATTGAAAATAAATTGAAAATAAACAGCTAAAAGTTTTTTTATCTCAGATTTTTTGCTTATATTAGTATAGTAATAATCAAACAAACAAAATATGTCAAACATCCTAACATTCGTACTTAGAAACTCTATGGGAGATTCAACAAACAATGGTCTATCTTCAAGAGAAGACTCTATTATTCTGCACTATGGCCCTGATGCCGATTTAGCAGATTTAACCTTAATTCCAGATGATGAATTGGTTTTAGTAGAAAGACAGCTATTCGGAAAGGAAGCATGGTATGCAGTTCCTGCCGGATTATACAAGAACAATAAACACACAATGTTTGGCGGCAATTTTATTCACACTTCAGACTCAAGATTTCCATCTTCTGCACCAATTGCAGTTCATGACAGAGTAGAATCTAATAACTATTAATATGAAAGAATTAAAACTTACACAAGAATTTGTAAACGAATCTAATTCAACAAATTCAAACACGGACAAGATTAACGTAATTAAGAAGTATTCTAATCAACCAGATGTTCTTAAAGTGCTGCAGTATACATACGACACGTTTAAACAGTATTATGTTACTTCAAAAAACTGTAAGAAGAGAAGTGATCTAGTGCTTCCTTTCGGATCTTATACTGATATCTTCTCTTTGTTAGATGCATTGAGTTCTCGACAAATCACTGGTCATTCTGCGATTGAAGCGGTGAATACATTTGTAGAAGAGAATAAAGAATACTCTGATCTTATTTGGAATATCATTGATGGAAACCTAAAAACTAGGTCAACTATTTCTATGATTAATAAAGTTGTACCAGGTTTAATTCCAACCTTTGACGTAGCACTTGCCCAAGCGTATGACGAGAAGACCAAAAAGAAAGTAGATTGGAATGACGGATGGTATGTTAGTCGTAAACTAGATGGTGTTAGATGTCTAACAATCATAGATGATAAAGGAGATATTAACTTTTATAGTAGAGCAGGAAACGAATTCACAACATTAGATTCTTTAAAACCTTCTATTCAAAGATTAGGTCTTACTAATATGGTATTTGATGGTGAAGTTTGTATGGTAGATGAAAATGGAAATGAAGATTTTCAAGGTATCATTAAGCAGATTAAGAGAAAGGACCATACTATTACAAATCCATTCTATCATATCTTTGATCTTTTGACCATTAAAGAATTTAACGATAAAGAATCTATTACCACTCTTAGTGAAAGACACGCAAACATTAGATCTTATATTTTAGATGGTGATGAATTTATCAGTTGCCTTGATCAAGTTCTAGGAGATGATCTCGTTATGGAAAGAATGATGGAATTATCAAAAGAAGGAGGATGGGAAGGACTAATGCTTCGTAAGAATACAACATATCAAGGAAAACGTTCTAGTGATGTTCTTAAGGTTAAGAAATTCTATGATGATGAATATTATGTAGTTGATTTAGAGAATGCTCTTAATAGAGTTATCGTTGACGGGAAAGAAGTTGAAGAAATGATGCTTAAGAATGTTGTAGTTGAACATAAAGGAAGTAGAGTTCAAGTTGGTTCTGGTTTTTCACATGAACAAAAAAGATTTTACTTTAAAAATCCTGATAAAATTCTAGGAAAGCAAATCACTGTTCAATATTTTGAAGAAACTACAAATCAACATGGAGAACATTCACTTAGGTTCCCTGTGATCAAAGCAGTTTATGAAACAGAGCGTACCTTTTAAATATAATTAATTAAATCACATATATGATAATAGTTTTAGGAGACGGTTTATTAGCATCAGAACTTATAGGACAAACAGGATGGTCTTATATTTCAAGAAAACAGGACTTTTTAAATTTTAATAGTCTTAGTAGTGTTATTAATTTAATCCCAAAGGACTGTACTACGATAGTCAATTGCATTGCATACACAGACACTTATTCTGATGATAAATCTAAAATGCTTCAAACTAATTATCATTCAGTTGCAAACTTAGCTGAATTCTGTAATCATAGAGGAATAAAACTAATACACTATTCTACAGATTACGTATATGCTGGTTCAAATTCAAACGCAAGCGAAGAAGATATTCCTATTCCAGATAAAACATGGTATGCATATTCTAAATTATTAGCAGACGAGCATATCATTAGACATTCAGATGATTATCTAATCGTAAGAGGGAGTCACAGAATTAATCCATTTCCCTATGCAACCGCATGGAACGATCAGATAGGAAATTTCGATGATGTAGATGTATTAGTAAATCAGTGGATCAAGCTAATTAAAGCAGAGCAGAAAGGTGTATGGAATATAGGAACACCTTCGAAGAGCGTATATGAATATGCATCTAGAGAAAAAGATGTTGATTCAGCACCTGCCCCTGATCATTTCCCAAAGGATACGACAATGGATCTTACGAAACTTAATGTATTTTTAAAAAATTATGAAATATAAATCAATAACAGATCATATATGGCGATGTGGATGTGGCTCAATGAATTCTCCTTATTTAGAAAAATGTGGATTCTGTGGCACTGATAATAAAAATCACAATGCGTTTCTAGAAACAAATTCTCAAAAAGAAGTATAAACTACATGGCAAGAGAAATAAAGTTAACAGTATGCTCAGGTTGTATCGAAGATTTTCCAGATGGAGATCTATATACGGTAACGAGATATATGAATAGATCATTACCCGATAAGACTAATATGTATTCTACACCATACTGTGAAACTTGTATCAAAAAAGACAAAGACGGTTATGTAGATATTAAACTCGAACCTAAAAACGTTTTAAAGGAACGAGCAAAGAAAGAAAAAGAAGCACTTAAGGCAAAGGAAGCAAAAAAGAAAGCAGCACTCAAAAAGAAAAAGAAATGATAACAACACAAACTAATGTATACGACTCTTCGACCATTGTATCGTCTTCGTATATTTATGAGACAATGGAATTATATGTTGGATTTAAACATGGAACTTATTTATATAAAGAAGTAGAAGAAAGCGATTACAATGCCTTTAGAGATGCAACATCACAGGGAATTGCCCTTAATAATATAATTAAAGGTGTGTATAAATACGAGAAAATAGAAGAAGAACATGCAAAATAAGAGAACCGGAATTACATGCTCTACATTTGATCTGTTTCATGCAGGTCATGTAAAGATGCTAGAGGAAGCTAAGAAAGAGTGTGATTATCTAATAGTTGCTTTACAAACAGATCCCTCAATTGATCGACCTGATTCCAAGAACCCTCCTATCCAGACTTTAGTCGAAAGATACATTCAAGTTAGGGCTTGTAAATATGTAGATGAAATAGTTCCTTACCAAACTGAAAAGGATCTCGAAGATATTTTCGCAAGTTTCGATATTGATTGTAGAGTAATAGGTATCGAATATAAAGATAAGAATTTTACAGGAAAAGATACATGTGTAAAGAGAGGAATCGAGATCATATATAATAAAAGAGATCATGGTTTTTCAAGCACAGAACTCAGAAATAGAGTATGGGAAGTAGAGCATGTAAAAAGTTTAGAATTAATTGAAAAAAAATTCAATAAAAGTTGAAACTAAATTAAAGATAATGGTATAATTACCGAATAACAATTAAATATTAAAAATTCAAAGAAATGACAAATTTATTATCACAAATCCAAGAAACCCTGGATTCAATTCAGGACGACGCTACTAAGTTTAACGAAAAAGGAAACAAGGCAGCGGGAACAAGAGTAAGAAAAGGAATGCAAACTATTAAAGCTTTAGCACAAGATGTAAGAGTTGCAGTTTCTGAAGCAAATAAAGCAGCAGTCTAAGGTTATATACTAACCAGAGAAAAACGTTCTTTAACATATTGTAGAAGGCACATTACCTGATTGATCATCTAGAATGTGAGTGTATGGCCGAAAAAATCTTAATGGAAAGAGGGATTAAGGCACACTAAGACACCGAACAAGTTTCGGCTCGATTGCAGAAGTGAGTAATCGAGACTCGACAGAGTAGATAGTGGTAGATCGGAAAAGATAAATCTAAACTGATTTTTCCGAGAGCATTGCAAGCAGCCGAAAGGAATCCTTGCCGTAAACTGACTGAATAATCCTATCTTATAGGGGATAAAGTACAACTAAAGCCATTGTGGCGCTATAACGAGATTAACCATCTTGAGTAGAACTTGAAATAATAGTAAAGTTAGTTGGTATGCAGTATATCATACAATAAGACGATCTTCTAAGGCTAGTATACCTTAGTACACGATCCTTCTATGTTATAACCCAGAACCTAGTGAAAGCTAGGTTCTTAGGGGGTAAGTAATGATAAAAACAGTTAAATCATGAACGGTGAACAGTCAAACAACGGAAACACTCAGATAAACCACGAAAGAGCAAGTCTGAATAGTAGAGTTTCTAGGTTTAGAATTCTTGGTCAAAGCAAGAAAGTACAATGGGACGGTAGAAGAAGAAACCGAACTATTTAAATATTATTAAAAGATGGAACTAATCTTAAACGTTCTTACGGTTTTTTTAACCCTGTTTGCGGTTATTGATATGCCAGGTAATGTACCACTAATCATCAAGCTTAGAAAGGAGAATGGTGAAATAGAATCGGCGAAGGCTACGTTAATAGCAATATGCATTATGATATCTTTCCTATTCGTAGGTAAAACCCTCTTCATGTTATTAGGTATTGAAACATTCCACTTTGCATTAGCAGGTGCAATGCTTCTTCTTTATTTTGGTGTAAAAATGGTTTTAGGAATCGAATCCAGTGCCGAGACAGAACCTATGCCAGCAACTATATTTCCAATAGCATTTCCAATTATAGCAGGACCAGGAACCTTATCAACTATCATGTCCTTAACACAAGATCTTTCAGACTTGGTAATTATTATAGGAATAGTTTTAAACGCAATAGTAATTTACGTATTTTTAAAATCTGCAGACTGGATTCAGCGTAAAGCAGGTGTAATAGGAATTACAATAATGGAAAGAGTTTTCGGAATTATTCTTATTGCAATAGGAATGAAAATATTAATCACTTCCCTGGTTTTAAGCATTAATGACGTTAATGCCTCCTTAGTCACCAATATCTAGATATATCTCTAAATTTTATAAACCTTTTCGAAAAGGGTTATATAATACCTAATTAAAGTTCTTACATTTATTGAAATTTTCATGGGGAATTAGCTCAGCTGGCTAGAGCGCCTGCCTTGCACGCAGGAGGTCATCGGTTCGACTCCGATATTCTCCACGATGGAATTCCTAACCTACTTAATTGAAAGGTATGGAAGCCAAAAAGGATCAGATCACCCTGATCCTTTTAAAAGCGAGATTAGCTCAGCGGTAGAGCATCTGTTTACCAAGTAGAGGGTCGAGAGTTCGAATCTCTTATCTCGCTCTATGGAGATTAAGAAAATTATTGCAAGCAGACTGCTATCTAAGTCTGGGCCCCCGTCCAATAATTGATTAATCTCCATTTTACTTTGGGCTTTGGTGTAACTGGCAACACGTCTGTTTTTGGTACAGAAGAGTCGGGGTTCGAGCCCCTGAGGCCCAACACAACCATAATGTTATTAAAAGAGGTTTCAGAAATGAAACCTTTTTTTATTAGGGTGTATAAACCCTTACAAAACAAAAAACAATGAATTTAACTTCATTAAACAAACCTGTCAAAAATCAAACGACAGTAGCTTTTATTATTAATCCTAGAAACCTACAGAGCGTAGACTAATAGAAGTTTTATATTAACCAAATTAATTTATTATGAAAAATTATATTTTAACACTAGCCATTGCGGCGCTTACAACGTTTGGTGCAAATGCACAGAACACAAAAGGAGACTGGTATGTTGGTACCGGTGATATTACTAACACGGCTTGGACTGAATTATCAATCCAACCGACAATAGGTTATGCTTTTTCTGACAACTACATGGTTGGAATGAACTTAACACAAGCTGACTCAACTGAAGACATGTCTTTAGGTTTAGAGGGAAGGTATTTCCATAAAGGATTTTTCGGATATGTTGCACTAAACGATTTTGATTTCGATCAAGCTCAATTAGGTGTAGGTAGAATGTTCGAATTCCACAAAGGAGCAATGTTTGTAGACCCAAAAATCGTTTACGATTTAGGAGCTGAAACTACTAACCTTCAAATTGGATTTGGTTTAAAGTTCTAAACTAAAATTCAATTTGGTTATTATAAAGCCCAGGTTTCTAGGATCCTGGGCTTTTTTATGAAACAATATATAGGTATATTGTATAAGTATTGACTGTCAGTCAAGAATTAGAGAGGTAGTGAAGCTGTCATTATTGTAATACCAAAGGCAAGGGTTCGCTTATTACATTGACAGGAACCCCGAAAGACCCGAAGCCTCTCTTATATTATAACAGGTCCGGAAACGGATATGAGTTCCTTAATTGGACAGAAGGATTGGTCTTTTACTAGTCGCCTGTATTTGCTCCGTTCGTCTAACGGTTAGGACATTAGGTTTTCATCCTAAAAATAGGAGTTCGATTCTCCTACGGAGTACAATGATTAAATATTCAACAAGGCTCGTTTTCATTCTAAGGAATGTAGTTATTAAGATTCCCGTAAGTAGAAAAGGATATCTACAAGGACTTAATGAAAAAAAGATTTGGGATAAGTATAACAATGTTATTTCTTTAGCGGAGTTAAAGTGGATGCGTATGGGTATTGTTTGTCAGAAAAGATATAATACAGTCTCATCAATACCAAATAATGTGGTTATTCGTAGCAAGGAATTGATTCCCGAGTTTGATTTTAATAACTGCGATCTATACAACCCTGAAAACTGGGGAATAGATGGTAAGACATATATTCTACTTGATTATGGAGTTAATAAATACATAGCAGGCTTGTATAAATAATACTTTTAAAAGGTTTCGTATTCTATATCGCATATATAGAGTATGAAACTTTCTCTTTATAGAAGGTATAATTACTAATTAATAACTAATTTCAAATAGATGACAAATATAGGTATTGTAGGCCAAGGTTTTGTAGGTTCTGCTGTTAAAGCGGGCTTGGAAACAGAATTTAATGTTTTAACGTATGATAAATTCGTTGAAGAAAAAACAAACTCAACTCTCTTAAACATCGTATCTAAATGTGATGTAATTTTTGTATGTGTTCCAACGCCAATGGACATGTCAACTGGTGAATGCCATATCGGTATTGTAGAATCAGTAGTAAGAGATATTGATAGACTATGTATTGACTTAAACGTTGTTCCAACGCTTGTAGTTAAATCAACCGTTCCTCCTGGAACAATCGATGGTTTAAATGATCTCGTTGCACAACACTGTAACGTTACTTTTAATCCTGAATTCTTAACAGAAGCAAATGCAGTTAATGATTTTATTAATCAAAATAGAATTGTATTAGGTGGTGACAAAATGGCTTTACGTCCAGTTGTTGAAATATTTGAATCAGCTTTTCCTGGAGTTCCAATTAAAGTAACTACAGCTGCAACTGCGGAAATGGTTAAATACACTACGAATTGCTTCTTAGCAACTAAAGTTAGTTTTGCTAATGAAATTTACGATATCTGTAGACATTCTCATATTGATTATAATGAAATGGTAGATATTGCAAAACTAGATACAAGATTAGGTAATTCACATTGGATGGTTCCTGGTCCTGATGGTGATAGAGGTTATGGTGGACACTGTTTCCCTAAAGACATGACAGCATTAAGATATATTGCAAGTCAAATGCCAGTTGCTACACCTACATTAGATGGTGCTTCTAAAACAAACTCAAACGTAAGAAAGGATTTAGATTGGGAAGAACAAGAAGGAAGAGCAGTAATCAATACTAAAGTTGAAGCTAAAATTTAAATATGGGAAAGAATAAACCAGATAACTTCGAGGGAAGAACAAAGGAATGGGATGAAAACCAATGGCAAGGTAGATCTAAACAGCAAGTTGAAACAAACTATAGATTAATGGATATAACAGTTGCTACGGGCTTAATCTGCTTTATAGGAATTATGATATATAGACTAATAACTACATTGTAATTATGGAACTTTTAAAACAAGTAAAAACAGGAACCCATTTTGTAAAATTTTATGCAAACTGGTGTGGTCCATGTAAGATGGCAACCAGAGTTTTAGAGAAATGGCAACCTGACACAGATGTCAATATTATCGATATTAATATAGACCAGCACCCGGACATAGCACAAGAATATATGGTAAGAAGTATTCCTGCCATTATAGTTTTCGAAGATGGAAACCTAACTGATAGAATAATAGGAATTCCTAAACCAGAATTCTTAAGTAAATACGAATAATATGAAAGATTTTTTACTATTTTGGCCAAGATTCATAAAGGAATCTTATTTTATGCATAAGTATAGAAAAATTGCTAAGAGCTTAGCACCTGAACTTGCAGAAGTTGGGTGTAGGGTAGATTGGCTTGGTAGAATTTATACTGTAGTTAATATTAAGGAAGAATTTAGAGCTCAACCAGATTTAGTTCAACAATCAATTGTATTTCAAGCGCTAGCGAAACCCAATGAAGTTCTTCTTAAGAATGGTCTATCAGATGTAACATATCCTGAAATTGAAAAAATTAAAGGAAGCGACAGCTACTTAGTCGTCATGTACCCTGAAAACGATAACTTTAATTTACAATCATTTATAGTTAATACAATACCTACTATAATTATCGCGTATGGTTTAACATGGATCCCTTCTCTAGTAAGATGGGTTCAAACTTTATTTTAATGAGTGAACAAATAAGTAGAGTAGAAATAAACGGCAAAAGGCATTATCAAGTCAAGAAAGATAATGACATTATAGGAACGTTCCCTTCAGTAACGACAATTCTCAGTGCAACTTCAGATAAATCTGGGCTAGATCGTTGGAGAAAAAAGGTTGGAGAAGAAGAAGCAAACCGAATCTCAACACTTTCAATGAACCGTGGTACAGTAATGCACCGTCTAGTTGAGTTATATAAACCACTAATAGGTGACAAGAAAGAGAAGCTAAACCAGCTTAAAGAACTAGCGAAGACAGACGAAGAGATCATAGAATTTGATCAGGAATTTATTAATGAAGGATGGACTATGTTCTATAAATTCTATACGAATTCCAGTCAATATTTTGATAGAGTAGCAAGGGTCATAGAATCAGAAACATTCCTATGGTCTTCGAAAGCAGGAGGATATGCCGGAACTGTAGATAACATATCTGAAATGACAGATGGTAAAATTCTTATTATAGATTATAAGAATTCTAGAAAACCAAAGAGAGAAGATTGGATTCAGGATTACTTTTTACAAATTGCCGCATATTATGTTGCGTTCTGGGAAAGAACAGGAATAAAGGCAGATGGAGTTGAGATCTGGATCGCAAACGAAATAGACTATTGTCCACAAACATTTAGCTTAACAGCAGAAGATGTCAAATATTATTTTAAAGAATTTACAAATAGACTAAATAAGTATAAAGAACAATTAGAAGAGGCATGAAAAGAAACAAAGAATTTTTATACAATTACCTAAACGCATACGCTCCAGTTGCACAAGAAACAGAAGGACAAAAGATATGGACTGATTACATCACTCCATTTTCTGATTTCATATATACTGATGCATACGGAACATCGTACGGAATACTGAGACGTAAATCAAAATCAGGAGACCCGATTCATGTGAATACTCATAAGGTAGTTATTGAAGCACATTGCGACGAGATTGCATGGATCATTACAAACATCGAAGCTGATGGAATGATTAGAGTTAAAAGACATGGTGGATCTGATAATATGATTGCCCCTTCTAAAACTGTAATGATACATACTCATATTGGAACTAAAGTTAAAGGAGTTTTCGGATGGCCAGCAATTCATACTAGAAAAGCTTACGTTGAAAAAGGATATGAGCAAGAAGAATTATGGGTTGATACTGGATTAAAAGATCTTAAAGCAGTTAATAAAGCTGGAGTTGAGGTTGGAAATTTAATTACATTCGATGATCAATTCCATGAAATGGGAGACTATTATGTCGGTAGATCATTAGATAATAAGATAGGTGGATATATCATCGCTGAGGCACTTAGAACGATCGTAGAAAAAGGAATAGAATTACCTTATGATTTATATGTAGTTAATTCAGTTCAAGAAGAAGTTGGATTACATGGTGCTAAGAAGATAGCTAAGCATTTAAAGGCAGATCTTGCTCTAGTGCATGATGTTTGTCATAATACAAATACACCTAAGATTAACAAAGCAAAGGACGGAGACAATAAGGGTGGATTAGGTCCATGTTTAGAATACACTGCACAGAATCATAGAGGTATTAATAAAATGTTAAGAGATATTGCAACAGATAAAAAACTACCTGTTCAACTAACAGTCGGTTCTATGGGTAATGATACAATGGCATTCTTTATGGAAAATACACCAACTGCAATACTTGCAACACCTCTTAAGTATATGCATACTACAGTTGAAATGGCACACAAAAAGGATGTAAAAACATGTATAAAACTTTTTGTAGAATTTCTTAAAAAATTAACACCAGAGGACATCGACAAGATTAATAACAAATAAAGATATATAAACAACAATAAAACAATAACATTATGAACAAATTAGATACATTTTTATCAAAGCACGGATCTAAAATCATTATCGCTCTTTTAGTATTAACTTACTTTAAATCATGTGGCATTGATTCAGAGGTTGAAAAGGTAAAAAAAGAGCTTAGACAAGTTGAAGCAGAAGTAGATACTTTAGCATCTCAAGTTATTAATGAAGCTGAAATGATCAAGCTTATTAAAGAAGTTCCGGCATGGAAAACTCTAAGAATTGAAGAAATTTCTGACAAAGAAAGAATTTCAATCAATGCATTAGAAGAAAAAGAAAATTAAGAAAATGGCAGAAGAGAAGAAATCAGTTGGCCTAGGAGATTCAATTGCAAAAATTACAAATGCAACAGGAATCGATAAAATGGCAGAAGGTGTTGCGAAGGCAATGGGTCGTAAAGACTGTGGCTGTAAAAAGAGACAAGAGAAATTAAATCAAATGTTTCCTTATAACAACGGACCTGAGCCAACACAAGGTGAGGATGCTCCAAAGGGAGATACGCCTCAGCATTAATAAAAATTAAATATTAGTTATGGAACAAATAAAGAATAAATGGGTGAATGGTTTTATCATAGGAACCTTCGTATCCCTATATCTTTTAGTATCGATAATTTCAACTATTCACGTAATAGATTTTTTTGAATTATCAAACCCAAAATGGCTGGCAATATCACTAGCAATAGGATTTGAATTAGGAGCAGCAGCTTCTTTAGCAGCTATTATTACATTAGATAAAATGAATAAAACTCTAGTATGGGCCTTATTCTTAGTAATTACTGCTATGCAAATGCAAGGAAACATGTATTATGCATTTATCAATATGGGAGATTTTACAACATGGTCAGAATTATTTAACTTAATAGAAGAAGAACCGTTATATCAGAAGAGAGTATTATCCTTTGTTTCCGGTGCTATTCTTCCATTAGTTGCACTTGGATTTATTAAATCTTTAGTAGATTATATTAAACCAGCAGATGATTCACCGGTTTTAAATGATTCACCTGTTGAAAAAAAAACTGAAATAGACAGTAGCCTTAGATCAGAAGATATCTTAGACAAACCACATACTATTCATCCTCACACTGAAGGAATGTCAGTTAATGACATCAAAGCATGGCAAGATGTTGGAGATAAATTAGCAGAAGAAGTCGAGGACGAATGGGACGAAGATCATGCACTTGATATGGTTATGAATGACATGGTTAAAGATTTCACAGATGATGATATTGAAAAAATAATTGATACTAACGAAAAGGAAATCAAACCTAATGAAGATTTAAAATTAGCTTCTGAAAAATTCAAAGAATCTAAGCCTGATCTTTTAGAAAAGCAACCACAAAGTAATATTCCTGCAAAGGGTTTTATCAATAGACCCACTGAAACCACAAGTGTAACTCTAGAAGGTGGTAAGGGAAATATACAAAGAAAGATCAGAGAAGAAAGAAAAATAAATAAGTAATGATAAAAAGAATTCCAATAAGACTTCCCTCGTTTTATATTTCTAAAAAGATAGAGACGAGTGCATTTAAGACCGCGTTGGCTTCAACATATCAAACAGCATATAGATTATATCTAATAACCAATGGAATTAAAGATTTTATCGAATTCATAGAATATGAAGGAGATGATTATTTTATAAGAGCTGCTGTCAAAACTCAAGCGAGCTTTATTGGAGATGCTAAAGAACAGGTTCATGCTGTAAAACATCTTAGTCCTCTTATTAAGAACAAACCACTTTATACTATTAAATGTTCTATTACATGCAAAAAAACTAATAAGGAATTATATGTATGTGATAAATTCTCAAAGAAACCTATGCAAATCTATGATCAAATAGAAGAATGCATCGAAGATATTAAAATCATCACGGGTCTAGAATTACTACGACCTTAAAAAATAAATTAACATAATGATACTTAAGAATGGATCTAAAGGAAAGGAAGTTAAAGAACTTCAAAGATTTTTGGATATACAGGCAGATGGAATATTCGGCCCAGGAACTGAAAGACATGTCAAAAAATGGCAAGCCAATAACAATCTTGTCGTTGACGGCATTGTCGGTCCTGCCACTTGGGATGCTATGGGTTTGGCTACTACTGATGATTCGGAAAAAATCTACGAAACAGAAGAAGGACTTATAATAAATAAAAGCTATTTGCCTAAAGGTGAATACTTAAAAGGACCAACTAAAAAAGAATTCTTATTCTTACACCATACTGCAGGATGGAATAATCCATATAGAACTATTGAACACTGGGGTAGAGACACAAGAGGAAGAGTTGCAACGGAATTCTGCATAGGAGGTCAATCGATTAAGGGTAATGATGACATGTATGACGGTGAAGTAGTACAAGCTTTTCCAGAAGGAGGCTACGGATGGCACCTAGGAAAGAACGGATCACAGTATATGCATAATCATTCAGTAGGAATAGAAGTAAACAACTTTGGATATTTAACAAAGGGAGGTTATAAGAAGAAGGTTAATGGAAAAAGAGTATGGGTAGAAAAAGATTCTAATAGCTTTTACACCTATGCTGGAACTAGAGCAGACGAATCTCAAATTGTGGAATGTTCCTTTAAGGGATATGATTATTGGCACAAATATTCAGATGCTCAGATAGAATCCCTAAGACTTCTTATTTTACATATAGGTGATAGAGATGGAATTGACGTGAGAGTTGGGTTACCTACATTAATTAAAACAATGGGTGCTAAGGCTTTCGAATGGAACGAAGATGCATATTATGGTAAAGTAAAGGGATTATGGACACATACCAATACAAAGAAAGGAAAATTCGATATGTTTCCTCAGCAAGAATTATTAGATATGTTAACGAGTCTATAAATAATAAAACTAACAAAGCTCAGTCTATCTGGGCTTTTTTAGGGTCTTCTGTGAAACTATTACAATTTAACTAGTATAATATATACAAATACTTATTAAACATGGTAGAATATAAAAATAGATACGGAGACGTTTTCACGTTTACAAAACAAGAAGATAATTCAGTTCTATGGGAAGGTTCTTTTGAACATTGTAGGTTTGGAAGTTCTAATGATTATAAATTAGCATATCAGAATTACTGTAAAGATAGTTCAAGTATGGGTATTACACCAATGCATGTTGAAGATTTTAAAGAAGCAATTCATGAAGCGGTGTATGATGAAAACGATCGATATGTAGGACCTAGTGTTATTGGAAAACAATATCAAAAAATGGTAAAGTCAAATCCATGGATTAGTATGGTAGATCCGAGTGGCGGTCCTTACCTAAATGAACACATGGACTTAGGTAACTTCTTTAGCGATGAGTTTGATGGACTATGCATTAGATCGTTTGAACCAATAGAAACAGGATATAAAATTAATACTTACGGTAAATTCGATCATTTAGATGATTAACCTTTAACACCAAAGAGAAATGAAAAAGTATTGGAATAAATTTCTTAATTGGCTAATACCAAGCAGAAGAGGAAGGTTACTTGCTGAAATAATGAAACGAGACCAAGAGTTAGGTCTTTATGAAGAAACCTTTAAAACAAAGAGAGATGAAGGATTTGAAACAACCATTTAGAATTACTATTGAACACTACAACCAAAAAGTTAGTGTAGAAGTTGACCACTCGGATGTTAGTTTGTCTGAAGTAGCAGACCTTTTAGAACAAGTACTTAAAGGTGCAGGATTTCTTGAAGAATCAGTTACAAAAATGATAAATCAAGAATTTTAACACCAAAGAGAGATGAAAGCTATCTTAAAATTTAATCTTCCGGAAGACCAATCAGATTTTGATTTGGCAGTTAATGGTGCTAAAGCACAATTTGCTCTTGACGACATGGATCAATGGTTAAGAAGTCAAACAAAATATGCACCCGATGATATCAGTGAAGATACCTTTAAAGCTTTTGAATTATGCAGAGAAAAGCTTCGTGAGATTGTATATGAGAACGGAATAAATTTTGAATAAATAATGAAACCTTTTGTAAAACCAAAGTATAATTACTAAATATTAAAACAATTTAAAAATGGCAGATACTAATACAGTAACCAAAGAAAAAGAAGCAACCATCACACCAGATGCTGCTCAATCAGTTCCTCAAACTCCAGTGTTTGACGAAATTGCAGAAATGACAGAAGAAGGTGCAGTCAACGTCGTTATTCAAGCGGCAGGAATGGCACAACAAACCGGTCAATTAACAGTTAGAGATTCTGTTATTTTAGCCAAAGCAATCTCAGTGTTGCGCCCAGGTTCAATCTAAAAATCTCAAGGTTTTTTAATTATTACAACTAAAAAGGTTTCTATTAATTTAGAGACCTTTTTTTATTGCGCGTTATTTCCTCTCTAGTCTATTAGTCTCACATCCCGTTGGAAATTTTTGGAAATTTTATTTTTTAATGTTCTATCTTTAAGCTAAATTAGCCTCACACTGTACCTATATTGATACATTATTATCACAGGTACCCAATACCGGGGTAACGGTTATGACAAACAATACCAGTGATGGCGCCACTTCGGCCAATCGACAACCACTCCCCGCCATCCGACTAGATCAAACTGATCAAAGAGATCAACTCAATTAGAACAGCTCTCAAGGAGCAGAGGACTCTATTAACTTCGACAC
>Ga0233438_10001783_pt1 | contig 22684 bp, 28 predicted proteins | sample SI_123_September_FD_182720 | JGI IMG/M metagenome (GOLD analysis project Ga0233438, IMG submission 182720) | Seawater microbial communities from Saanich Inlet, British Columbia, Canada - SI_123_September2016_10_MG | ecosystem: Environmental > Aquatic > Marine > Inlet | place: Canada: British...
CTTCCGATGTTCCAGCCAGAATATACAGTAACAGTAAAAGATATCCCTACAATGGATATCAAAACCGACACTCCTATTGTATTAGAGAGTGTTACCTTAAATGATGATTATGAGGGTGATTTAGTTACGAGGAGAGCTATTATATACACATTAGATTTCTCAACTCGTATTCGTTATTATAGAGGTATTGGTAAGAGCAAACAAATTCTCCAAACAGAAGTTGATTATTCAGAGAATGTTGATCCTACGACTCATAAATTTGAGCAACAAAAGATAGTGGGTACAACCACATCTGACGGTGCTGGTGGTTTTAAAGAACCATACACCGAAACGATTAACTTTTTTGACACTGACGTATAAGGGAGAATGTAATGGGATATAGATTTAATGCAAAATTAGTAAAGGTTGTTGATGGAGATACCATTGATGCAGATATAGAATTAGGTTTTTCAGTATTCATGCGGGATCGTATCCGTTTAATGGGTATAGATACACCTGAGAGTAGAACAAGAAATTTGGCAGAGAAGTCATGGGGACTTGCTGCTAAACACAGATTGATAGAACTATTGGCAGAAGCTAATGGTGAATTTACACTAGTAACCGAAGATATGGAGAAAGGTAAATTTGGAAGAGTACTTGGTACGATTGAGGTTAATGGCAAAGATGCTAACCAAAGTCTTATCGAAGAGAACTTAGCTATACCATATGAAGGTGGCAATAAAGATGAAAGCCGTACAAAATATGGTGTACAAGAATTATGGAATACATATTATGAAAACCCACAGGAACATGACGATGACCATGAACATGGAGACGAAAACCCAGAAGCTCACATCGACTTCCACGAAAAGTAAAATTGATTCGGACTTCGAAAGAGTCCGAAGAGATTTATTTGATTTATCCACGCAAGGTGAAGAAGCGATAGAGCTCATGATGGAGCTTGCGCGTGAGTCAGAGCACCCGAGAGCATTTGAAGTTCTTGGACAATTAATTAAACAAAACGCTGAGATAGGTGAAAAAGTTTTAAAGCTTCATAAGAGTAAGAAGGAACAAGATAAAACTGATGAACCTACAGCACTTGCTCAGCAAGCAGCAACGAATAACAATGTGTTTATAGGCTCAACAGCTGAACTACAAAAAATGTTACGTGATGAAAAGGTAATAGAAACAGAACCGGACTTATTTGAGAAATGAGAGAGACAAACTATTTAGGCAATCCGAATGTTCGGGGTGCCGATGTAGAACATCCTTGGACAAAAGAGGAATTAAAAGAATACAAGAAATGTTTAGATGACCCTAAATATTTTGCTAAAAAGTATTGTAAAGTAATCCACCTCGACAAAGGCTTAATACCCTTTGACCTATACCCATATCAAGAGAAAATGTTTGACTCATTTACTGAGCATCGATTTAATATTGTTTTGGCATGTCGTCAGAGTGGTAAATCGATTGCTGTGGTCGCGTATCTTCTATGGTATGCTATATTCAAAGGGGAACAAGTTGTAGGTATCCTAGCAAATAAGAATGCTATTGCACGAGAGATGCTAGCTCGTATTACACTGATGCTAGAGAATCTACCATTCTTTTTACAACCAGGATGCACTACACTCAATAAAGGATCTATTGGATTCTCTAATAATAGTAGAATCATAGCTGCTGCCACATCATCAAGTTCTATTCGTGGTATGTCACTTAACTTAGTATACCTCGATGAGTTTGCATTCGTAGAGAATGCTGCTGAATTTTATACATCCACCTATCCGGTTATATCATCTGGTAAAACATCTAAGATTATTATCACATCTACAGCAAATGGCATAGGTAATATGTATCATAAACTATATGAAGGTGCAATACAAGGAACAAATGAATTTACACCGACTCGTGTAGACTGGTGGGACGTGCCAGGAAGAGATGATAAATGGAAAGCAATGACCATTGAGAATACATCTCAATTACAATTTGATCAGGAGTTCGGTAATAGTTTTCACGGTACAGGAAACACATTAATTACTGCCGATGTCTTATTGGCGTTAAGAGCTACAAATCCTTTAGAGTTTCAGAATAACGTAAAGATCTTTGACCACCCACAAGAAGGACATAACTATCACATGTTTGTTGATGTATCACGTGGAAGAGGCCAAGACTATTCTACATTTACAATCATAGATATCTCATGTAATCCCTTTGTACAAGTATGTACATACCGTGATAATATGATAAGCCCTTTATTATTTCCTGACCTGTTATACAAGTATGCTACACACTATAATGAAGCTCATGTTGTAGTTGAATCAAACGATGCAGGACAAGTTGTGTGTAATGGTTTATATTATGATTTAGAATATGAGAATGTATTCGTTGAATCTATGGTAAAAGCAAATGCAATCGGTGTTACTATGACAGCTAAAACTAAACGTATAGGCTGTTCTAATATAAGAGACATCATGGCACAGAAAAAGTTAGTGATAAAAGATGAAGAAACTATAAGAGAAATGAGTACATTTGTAGCAAAGGGTACATCATATCAGGCAGATCATAACTCACATGATGATCTTATGATGAATTTAGTGATGTTTGGATGGTTTACATCCACTCAGTTCTTTGCAGAATCAACAGATGTAAACATGAAAACCATGTTATATAAACAAAAAGTGCAGCAATTAGAAGATGAAGTCATACCTGTGGGTATAATGCCTGAAAGAGAAGAAGGTAATCATCCGTTCGGAGTAGGGTGGGAAACCTATAGATTTAAATAAGTATAAATAAGTATATTGAGAAAAACCTTATTATGAATAAATCTTATAATTAACATGAAGGAGTTTAGATGGCTAATCTAGTTTCGCCTGGAGTACAGGTAAAAGAAATCGATTTGACCAATGTCGTTCCGTCAGTATCATCAACAATAGGAGCTATGGCCGGCGCGTTTACGTGGGGTCCGGCGAATGAGATTGTTACTGTTACATCAGAGACGGAATTGGTCGAGAAATTCGGAAAGCCAGATGCGAGCACATTCGAAAGTGTTTTGTCTGCTAGCCAATTTCTGAGCTATGGCAACAATTTAAAAGTTGTTAGAGCAGTTGGAACTTCAGCACGTAACGCGACAGCGTCAGGTACTGGAATTCTAACACAAAACAAGACCGTATTTGACGGTCAATCACCTGCAGCAGGAGACTATGTGCAAGCTAGATGTCCTGGTGTTAGAGGTAACTCAATAGGTGTATCAATCCTTACTGCTGGTCAAACAGGTACAGCATTTCAGCTAGCTAACGCTGAGTCAATTCCGGGAACATCTCCTGGAGCAGCAGCAGTTGGTGGTTCACTTGATGAAATGCACGTATGGGTTTATGACGCAGATGGTACAATAACCGGTACTATCGGAGCAGTACTTGAAAGTTGGACTTATCTATCACAAGCTAGTGATGTTAAAGATACAGATGGTTCTACTTTATATTATCATGATGTTATCAATAACGGATCTGAGTGGATCTATTTTGGTAATCACAAATCAACAATGACTAAAGCGGGTCAATCGGCTACAAGCAATGCGTTTGTTGCTGTAGCTTCGTTTTTTATCGTCTTATCGGGCGGCGTTGAAGATAACGCGCTAACTGTAGGTGAAACTACAGCAGCGTATGGTCTATTCTCTGATGCAGAGACAGTAGACGTTAACTTAGTGTTCCAAGCAAACTCAGGATTGAGTGCAGCTGATACAAGAACATTAAGTAATTATATAACTGCACAATGTGCAGCAAGAAAAGATGCGGTAGGCTTTGTCTCTCCTGAAAGAGCGGCAACGGTAAACGCAGCGGCACCACTTACTGCGGTAGCAGCATGGAGAACAGCATTAACTTCAACGTCTTATGGCTTTGCAGATAGTGGTTCTTTATATGTGTATGACAAGTACAATGATGTATATCGTTGGATTTGTGCGGCAGGATCAACAGCAGGACTAACAGCTAACGCTGATTTAGTTGCGGATGCTTGGTTCTCACCAGCAGGTTTTACACGTGGTAACGTTCGTAATGTTACTAAACTAGCATGGAACCCTAATCAAGCGGATAGAGATGCACTATATAAAACGGGTGTTAACCCTATAGTGACTTTCCCTGGTCAAGGTACAGTGTTGTTTGGTGATAAAACAATACAAGCTAAGCCGAGTGCATTCGATAGAATCAATGTTAGGAGACTATTCATTGTTCTTGAGGAAGCAGTAAGTACAGCATCGAAAGCATCATTATTCGAATTTAATGATGAATTTACAAGGGCACAATTTAGAAATATGGTTGAGCCTTTCTTAAGAGATGTTCAGGGTCGTAGAGGTATTACAGACTTTAGAGTTGTTTGTGATGGTACTAATAATACTGGTGCTATTATTGACACGAACAAGTTTGTTGCAGACATTTATGTTAAACCTGCAAGATCGATTAATTATATCACACTAAACTTTATCGCTACTCGTACGGGTGTAGAGTTTACTGAAATCGCAGGAGGTAATTAAAGATGGCAATATTAGGCGTAGATGATATGAAAGCCAAGCTAATTGGTGGCGGTGCTAGACCTAATCTATTCAAAGTTACAATGGCTTTCCCAAGTTATGTAACTGCGAATGTAGAATTGGCATCATACATGTGTAAAGCGACAAGTATGCCAGCATCGCAAATTGCGGCAATCGAAGTTCCATTTCGTGGCCGTCAGTTGAAAGTAGCTGGTGACAGAACGTTTGATCCATGGTCTGTGACTGTGATTAACGATACTGACTTTAATGTACGTAATTCTTTTGAACAATGGATGAACGGTATTAACCAACATAAACAGAATACAGGTTTAACACAGCCTAGTTCTTATATGGCGGATATGATCGTTGAGCAATTGGACAAAGATGGTACAACAAAGAAAACTTATAACATTCGTGGTGTTTTCCCAACTAACTTAGGAGCTATTGAACTAAGTTATGAAACAGGTGACACAATCGAAGAGTTTGAAGTTGAAATGCAAGTTCAGTATTGGGAGTCTAATAAGACAACGTAAATCATCGATATAACATTAAGGAGTGCCCTCGGGCACTCTTTTCTAAGTGTTATAAATAATATTTAGGAAAGAGTGTTAAAGGAATATTAAATGGCAGAAAACGACGGAAGATCACTATTCGGTTTCCAATTTAAAAGGAAAGCAATAGAGACAAACAAAAAACCGGTATCATTCGCAGCGGATAATGAGGATGGTGCATACGAGATATCACCGACCGGTGGCTATTTTGGCCAGTACATGGATGTACATGGAGACAAATTTCAATCAGACAAAGACTTAATTATGAAATACCGTTCGGTAGCTTCATATCCTGAAGTAGATATGGCTATTGAAGATATATGTAATGAAGCAATTACAGAAGAAAGCGGTGTCATAGCTAAGCTCAACCTTGATAACTTAGATCAATCAAATAAAGTTAAAGAACTTATACAAGATGAATTTGAAAGGATACTTAGTTTAACTAATTTTAAAGATACAGCATACGATATATTTAGACGTTGGTATATTGATGGACGTTTATTCTATCATGTTATTATTAATGATTCAAAGCTTGATGCTGGTATATTTGAGATGAGACAGGTTGATCCTACAAAAATTCGTAAGGTCAAAGAAACTGAGAAGGTTAAAGATCCTAAGACTGGTGCTGAGCTTGTAAAAGAGGTAGGACAATATTACCTATATCAAGATGATCAGATGACACAATCTGGCGAAGGATTACGTATTAATACTGATGCTATTATTCAGGTTAACTCAGGAATGTTAAATGAAGAACGCAATAAGGTTATTGGCTATTTAAATAAAGCTCTTAAACCTATTAACCAATTAAGTATGATGGAAGACTCACTTGTTATCTATCGTATATCGAGAGCACCTGAACGTAGAATATTTTATATAGACGTTGGTAATTTACCTAAGCAGAAAGCTGAAGAATATTTAAATAATACGATGAACAGATATCGTAATAAGGTCGTATATGATCCTTCTACTGGTAATCTAAAAGACGAAAAGATTCATCGTAATATTATGGAAGACTTTTGGCTACCTCGTAGAGAAGGTGGTCGTGGTACTGAAATCGATACTCTACCAGGTGGACAAAACCTTGGTGAGATCGAAGATATTCAATACTTCCAACAAAAATTATATAGGGCATTAAATGTTCCTATGTCAAGATTGACTGAAGCAGATGCATTTTCTGTTGGTCGATCTTCAGAAATTACGCGTGACGAACTTAAATTCCAGAAATTTATTGATCGTTGCCGAACTAAATTCTCAACATTATTCTATGAAGCACTGAAGAGGCAATTAATCCTTAAAAAGATTATTGTGCCAAGTGACTGGGTAAATATCCGTGAAGATATTGTTGTAGAATATTCCAGAGACAATTACTATGCTGAACTTAAGGATGCTGAAATTCTTAAAGAACGTATAGAAACAGTTCAAATGATGGACGAATATATTGGTACGTTCTGGTCTAAAGACTGGGTACGTAGAAATATTCTTAAGTTGACTGACGATGAGATCAAAGATATTGCGAAGCAAAACATCGATGATCCTGTTACTCCAGATGACTTTAACCCTGATTTGGCACGTGGTACGATCTAATTACGGGTCGTATTACAAAAAGTTTACTGGAAATAAACATTTTTATAAATACTTAACAGAGAGATTATGAGCACAAAAGACTTAATTGATAATATAAAATCGGGCGATGCGCAAGCAAGCAACAATACTTTTAATAGTATTATGCATGATAAATTGATTGGCGCATTGGATACACATAAACAAGAAGTTGCTTCTAAAATGTATGGAGCATCTGATGACGCTCCTGTGGTTGAAGAACCTGCTGCGGAGACGGAAGTCGAAGTAACAGGAGAACAAGAAGCAGATGCTGACGTTTAAGGAATCATTTAATGAAGTAGTAGAAGCTAAATTAAAGCTCGGTGGTGGAGAAAAAGTTGTCAAGCAGATGAAAAAGCTTGGCAAAAAGAAAAATATTGAGGCAGTTATAACACAGCAGAAAATTAAAGGTGGGAAGTTTAACCTGTATATAGACGGCCTCAAGCTTGATGTTTATGATAATCAAGCAGCTGCTGAGAAAGCAGTAGCAGAATTCATCAAATTAATGGGAGCATAAATGAAGTTAATCACAGAATATACTCAGACGCAGCTTGGATATTCTATTCAAGAAGCAGCGGATGGCACAAAGAAAACCTTTTTAGAAGGTGTCTTTATGCAAGCTGAGAATAAGAACAAGAATGGTAGAATTTATACCAGAGAAGTTCTTACAAAAGCCGTTGACAAATTTGTTAACGAGCAAGTAATTACAGGTCGTGCAGTTGGTGAGCTAAATCACCCTGATGGCCCTTCCATTAATTTGGATAAAGTTTCTCACAGAATTACTGAACTTAAATGGGACGGTAATAATGTGATGGGAAAAGCACTTATTTTGGATACACCTATGGGTAAGATTGTAAAAGGTCTTGTTGAAGGTGGCGTTCAACTAGGAGTGTCAAGTCGTGGTATGGGAAGCCTTGAAGTAAGAAACGGTACTAACTATGTTGGTGGAGATTTTCTACTCAACACTGTTGATATTGTTCAAGATCCATCTGCCCCTAATGCATATGTAAATGGCATTATGGAAGGTGTTTCTTATGAGCAGGATAGACCTGGTCATTTCGTTAAGGTAATTGAAGAAGGTGAGACAGAAGTGAAAGAATCTAAAGTGACGTTCTCGGAAGAGCAACAATCGGCAGGTTTTGAGCATTTCCTCTCTAAACTATAATCTCTATAGGAGAAAACATAATGTCTGAAGTTAAAGACGAAATTGTTGAAGATGTAGCAGAGGTTATCGTAGAGGATACGGAAGTAGAAGCAACGGTGGAAACACCAGAAGCACCTCTTACGGAAGCTCGTACAGTATCAGCAATACAAGCCTCAATGACAGGAATGTCTAAAGAGGGCCTTGACGCGATCTTCGAAGCAGCGAAAAAAGCAGAAGCGAAAGCTAAAGTGGAAGACGATGAAGAAGAAGAGGACGATGAAGGTGATGAAGATGAAGGCGATGTAGAAGAAGGTAAAGCTAAGAAAGAATCTAAGAAAGTCAAAGGCGAGCAAGTCGATGGCGAGAAAGATCTTGAAGGCAAGTCACCTGCTAAGAAGAAAAAAGTTAAATCTGATGACGGATCTGAAGGTGATGTCGTTGAGAAGAAATTTAAAGAAGATGTTGACGCGTTAGTAAAAGACGAAGATACATTATCTGAAGGTTTCAAAGCGAAAGCTGAGACTATTTTCGAAGCAGCTCTACAAAGCAAAATCATCGCTGAAACAGCAAAATTAGAAGAGAGATATGCTTCTGATCTAGCTGGTGAAGTTGAAGCTATTAAAGAAGATTTAGTTGACAAGGTTGACGGTTACTTAACATATGTAGTCGAAAACTGGATGAAGGATAACGAAGTTGCGATTGAGCATTCTTTGAAGTCTGAAATCACTGAGTCATTTATTGATTCACTAGGTCAGTTATTTAGTGAGCACCACATTAACGTTCCTCAAGATAAGGGTGACATCTTAGATGCTCTATCTGAAGAAGCGAAAGATGCTAAAGCTCAGTTAAATGACGCAACTGCTAATGCTATGGAACTTGCTGAGCAAGTTAAAACTTACCAACGTAAGGAAATCGTAGCAGAAGCATGTGAAGGCTTAGCGGCAACTGAAGCTGCAAAAGTAAAAGAATTAGCAGAGGCTGTTGAAGCTGATGATAACGAATCTTTTACATCTAAAGTAGCTACAATTAAGGAATCTTACCTTAAGAAAGATACCGCGGTAGAAGCAACTCCGGAAGTTGATGCTATTACTGAGGATACACAAGAACAAGATGTTTCGGATTCAATGAAGAAGTATCTAAGCGCAATCAAGCGTACATAACCATTTTTAGGAGAATTTTAAATGGAAATTAATAGACAAGTATTACAGGAAAAATGGGCTCCTGTACTTGATTCTCAAGATTCATCTGCAATTAAAGACGCACACAGACGTCAAGTAACTGCTGTTGTTCTTGAAAACCAAGAAAAAGCATTATCAGAAGAACGTTCTTTAACGGAAACTGCTGCTAACGCTACTGGCTCAAACATTGATAATTGGGATCCTGTCCTAATTAGCTTAGTAAGACGTGCGACTCCTGCAATGTTAGCATTTGATCTAGTTGGTGTTCAACCAATGACTGGACCAACTGGCCTAATCTTTGCAATGAAGTCTAAGTACAGCACTCAAGGTGGTACTGAAGCATTGTTCAACGAAGCTGACACTGGTTTCTCTGGTGCTGCTTCTGGTGACCTAGGTACTGCGGACGCTGGCAACAACGACCCGTTCTCTGGTGACGATCCAACTTCAGGTCCATCTGCTGACTCGGCTGACTCTGATACTGTTGCTGAGTATATGCCTGGTTCAGGTAATACTACGGCTACTGCTGAAGCACAAGGTAACTCTGGTCCTGCTATTCCTTCAATGGCGTTCTCAATCGATAAGACTACTGTGACTGCAAAGTCTCGTGCTCTTAAAGCTGAGTACACTACTGAATTAGCACAAGACCTTAAAGCTATCCACGGTCTTTCTGCTGAAACAGAACTTGCGAACATTCTTTCAACTGAAATTTTAGCTGAAATGAAGCGTGAAATTGTCCGCCTTGTAAACATTGGCGCGAAAGTTTCTACTCGTGGTACTGTTGCTGGTACATGGAATGCAACTGCTACAGGTGATAACGGTGGTGCACGTTGGTCAGTTGAGCGTTATAAAGCTCTAGTTCAAGCAATTGAGCATGAAGCTAACCAAATTGCTGTTGACACTCGTCGCGGTAAGGGTAACTGGGTACTAGTATCTAACAACGTTGCTGCGGCATTAAATGCTGCTGGCGTTATGGATACAGGTATGGGTGCATTAGGTGCACAGCAAATGGATTCTGACGTAACTGGATCTTTACTTGCTGGTACTTTAAACGGTAACATCAAGGTATATGTTGATCCATATGCAGGCGTAGACTATTTCAACGTTGGATATAAGGGTACTAATCCTTATGACGCTGGTATGTTCTATTGCCCATACGTTCCATTAAGCATGATGAAGACAATTGGTGAGAATGATTTCCAACCAAGGATCGGATTCAAAACTCGTTACGGTATTGCTGACAATCCTTTTGTCACTGCAGGAAATAACAACAATGTATACTACAGAAAACGTAAGGTTACTAACCTGTAATTTTTTAGGTACACAAGAAGATCCCCCTTCATTGGGGGATTTTTTTTATTTTATAAATAAATTTGTTATGCCAAAAACTGAATTATTAAGAGATGCAAAGTATGAAGACTTTCGTAAGCATCATTTAGATAAATTTAAAGGTTATAGTGAAAATATGGAATATTATTTATGTTTATATAGGGCTGGACAATGTGGATCATGGTTAACTTTTTTTGTCAATCAACATGACAGTTTTCCTAAGTATGATGTTAATGTAAAAGAAGGTGGCATAGATGTAGGATGTTACGGTTCTGATTGGTATAATCATGAAGAAACAATAGAAAAAAGAATGTCCCCAATAGGTAGAGCTACTTTTGGAGATCCAAGAGTTTTGGCTAAAAGGGAAAATGCCACAAAAGACTTTTTAAAGGTATTACCTAATCACGAACTTCATTATAATGAAACTATAATTAATCAGGCCGAATTTAATTATGTTATGAGAGTAATGAATCCTAAAAAAGTAATACTTCCTGTTATCCGTAGTACATTATTTGATAATCTTTTAGATAGGTGGATGAGATATTTAGACTATAATAAAAATGCATCTTTTATGCATCCGAAAAATCACACTTTAACTAGAAACAATTGGGCAGAGAAGTGGGAAAGATGGTCAGCATATTTAGATAAAATTAAACCATACGGTATGCCAGGAGGAGACTTAGTACTGTATTTAGATATAGGAAAGTTATTAGAAGGATGTGAAGACGAATACAATAAATTATTAATAGCAATACAAGAAGATCCATTACCAAATAAAAAAGAATTAATAACAGAGTATAGGAACCTTATAAATATATAGTATGCCAAACTTTTTAAATCCATCATCGTTCGTTTTAACATTAGATAGTCAAACCTATTCTGGTGCAGAATTTACGATTCAAACAATGATTCTTCCGGATGTATCTGCGGACGGTGCACCTTTACCATTTAAACAAATTGATGTTGGAATACCATCAGATAAAATAGTATTTGGTCAATTTGAGATATCATATCTAATTGACGAAGACCTCTTAAATTATAAAGAGATCTTTGATTGGATAAAAAATAATGTAGAAGCTAATCATTCAACTAATGCTACACGCGACTTGACGCTTACTATTATGAATTCAGCAAACAATGTTACAAAACAAATCAAATTTGTCGACGCTTACCCGACAACTATTTCGTCTCTACCATTTGATATCACCACAACCGATGTAGAATATCTTACAGCTGTTGTATCTTTTAAATATTCATACTATCAATTCTTATAATGAGGCACTTATATTATGCAAAAATCAATCGAAAAATGGATAGATAAATTCGTATCTGTTCATAATGAAAAACTTGGCACTGTGCCATGTCCATATGCACGAAACGCATTAATCAATTATGTTAAAACTAATGACATCCGCAAGTCTCTTGAGGATTACAGTGTAGATTTTAATGATGATTATCAAGTAGTATGTCTTTATACCCCAACTAAAAATTATACGCCAAAAGAGTTATCTGATATTGTAACAGAATTTAATCATAACGCAATGGTTATGGATATTGTTGCATTAGAAGATCATCCGCACGATGAAGAAATTATTAATGGCGCAAAGATGAATTTTGGTAAGTGTATATTAGTACTAGTACAGAGACTAAGTGCAATTAATGAGGCTAGTAATATCCTTAAAGACAAAGGATACTATGCTAACTGGTCAGTAGAAAATTTAAATGATGTTGTGTCTTGGAGATTTATTGGATGAGTTACTCCTATGCGAGAATTAATTTAGAAAAAACAAAGTATAAGAAGATAGGTTCGCATGAAATACTACTTAATCCAGACCCTAATCAGCTAAGAGAAATATATTACAAGTACTGCAATTATCACAAATTCAATAGTGTTATGCCTTTGTTTGATATTGAGTTTAAAGAGAATACAGTAATAGGATATTATGATGGAGATATACTTGTAGCATTTAGTATGATAGCTGAATTTGATGAACATAACGCTGAGTGTTATCAATTTGCTTGGGACTATGCTAATCCTAAATTACATTTAGGTATAAAGAGCTTACGTAACGAGTGTGCAATATATAAAGAATTAGGTTATAAATACTTGTATATCGGCGGAGCTGATGAGTATAAACAAAAAATAGATGGATTTGAGGTAATGAATCCAGTAGCATGGATAGATGATAGGTGGACAATAGATGGATTCGAACCAATACAAAGTAAATAAGGCAAATGCATATAACGGATGGGATCCATTAAAACAAGTTGTACTTGGTAATGTATTCACCCCAGAGTTCTTTGAGGATATACGCGACCATAAGCTTCGTGATCTCATGCAGAAAATCTTGTTTGAAACACATCAAGATTTAGATAATATTCAAAAGACATTACAGGATATGGGTGTTGATGTAGTACGCATGCCTCCTAATCGTGTTAGTGCACTCGGATCAAAAGGTGGTAACTATTCAAGTTTTGCTGAATATGTAGAACATGAAAGAAGAGAAGGTATCATAGGTATACCTAAACCGTGTCTTACACCGCGTGATGATTTTATAACCCTTGGTGATAAGATAGTATATTGCGATCACATGTGGCATGATGAAGTAGATGTAAATGCTGGAATATTTAATCCTGCAATACTTGATTTACCGTTTCAAGAGGCAGTACACGAATATCGTAAGAATAAATTTAAATTAGATTCTGATGGTAAGCTATTAGATCCTGAACAATTTAATTCAGATAATACAAGAGGGCCTCTCATACCAACTGGTTATACCGAAAAGATGAAGAATCATACATGGGGATTCTGGGCACCAGCTGTACATCGTGTAGGTAATAGGCTTATTATTGACCAAGAAGATTGGTCTAATCTTGCAGATTTTTTATTGGATAGATACCCGCAATTTGAAGGTGCAAATATAGCAATTGGTGGTCATAATGATGGTTCAATGAATTTACCAAAACCAGGATTAGTTGTTTGCGGGAATTGGATGGGTCCAGAAGATTTTAAAGATACATTACCAGGCTGGGATGTAGTTCCAATTAAAAACCCAAATACAATGAAATGGGAAGATAATGTAGATTGGAAAAAAGAAAAAGGAATAACTAATGGAAGATGGTGGCATCCAGAAGCTAAAGAGAATCCAGATCTTGTAAGCTTTATAGATAGATGGTGTAGTGACTGGGTTGGAAAAGCAGAAGAAACATTGTTCGAAGTAAATATGCTTGCGGTAAACGAAAATGTAAGTCTATCTTTAAACTATCAAAAAGAAGTACATAGCGCACTAGCCAAACATGGAGTTGAAGCAGTATACTGCAGATTTAGACATAGGAATTTTTGGGATGGAGGTCTGCATTGTTTAACATTAGATACATATAGAGAAGGCGGTATGAAAGATTATTTTAAATGATAACATACTGGGAACGTAAACTAAATAATGATTTTTTCACAAAACAAGAAGGTGATGATGAATATAAAGAATATATTAAAACAATGATGCCAAAAAGAGCGAAATTAATTAACTTTGCACTTAGCCAATTTAAGTTTAAAGATTATTTAGAAATAGGATGTGCATATAATGAGTGCTTTGATAATGTTGAAGCAAATCATAAAGTTGGTGTAGATCCAAAATCTGGTGGCACACTCCGTATGACTTCAGATGATTTTTTTAAAGTTAATTTAGAAAAGTTCGATGTTATCTTTATTGATGGCGATCACGAGCATAAGCAAGTATTAAGAGATTTTAAAAATTCATTAATGTTTTTAAGAAAAGGCGGTATAATATTCTTACATGATTTACTTCCTCCTTCAAAACACCACGCAATTTATCCTTTACCTGATAATGAATTAAGACCAAGATGCGGTACATCTTGGAGAGTAATATTTGATATTTTATCATTAAAGAGAGAATTTTTTATTCTTAAACATGAAACAGGAATTGGTGTTTTTAGAGATCAGGAACCATATATATTTGGTGATGGATCAAGTTTGCCTCTGTCAAGAACAGAAGAAGATTCTGAGAATATACCATTTGATAAGATGTTACAAATTAAAAACGAGTTACCTATCATACAAGGTCATCAATGGATGGAGATGATGACGCGCGACAGAATTAGACAACGTTTAATAGAAAGAGGAATGCTAGATGACGATTATTTCTAAAACATTTTGTCCATTACCTTTTAACCACATATATATTCACCCACAAAATAGAGCTCAAGTATGTTGTGGGTTTAATAAGAGTAAAATGCCTGAAGGATGGGAACTTCCAAATATAAAAGATTTTGATAAATTATCAGATTATTTACAGCATCCTAATATAAAAGATATACAACAAAAGATGTTGAAAGGGGAGGAAGTTGCAGGGTGTGCCACCTGTTATTACGCAGAAAAAAATGGATATGATAGTATGCGCAAAAAAGAACTTCAGATGTGGTATGGAAATGATTGGATGCCAGAGCCAGATATTGAAAATCCAAAATTAAACTTTGTTGAAATAACTTTTGGTAATTATTGCAATTTAGCATGTAGAACTTGTGATAGTGATTTATCTCATTCATGGTTAGATGATAATAAAAGATTAGAGAAATATGTAGATGAAGGATTAGGTGTTAGTACCACAAAGAAAAGATTAAATATTGAAAGAGAATGGGAAGATGATGATTTTAAAGATTTAGAATATCTCAAAATTACTGGCGGAGAACCAATGCTACATCCGGATTGGTTTAAATTTGCAAATAGATTTGATCCTACAAATGTTAACATGTTTATATTTACTAATACAAGTTGGGTTCCTAAAAAGAGACACTTAGATTTATTAAAAAAATTTAAACATTGCCAAATATTTATGAGTATAGATGGCACAGGTTCTGTACAAGAATATATGAGGCACAATTCTAATTGGGATATTACAGAAAAATCTGCTAGAGCCTGGCTTCAGTTTATGAAGGAAAATGATAATATACAAGTTTCATGGGCACCAACCTGGTCGTTAATGAATGCAAATTATTTTATAGAAACCGTAGAATGGTGGTTAGAGACTATTAATGAAATATTAGGTCAAAGAGCAGATGACTGTGGAACGGTTAAAACAAATTATATATATGGTCCGTCTGAATACCAAATAGGAAATCTCCCTGAAGAAAATAAACACAAATTAAAAAAAGATATTCAAGAATTTATAGATACCCTGGTGTTTTTTGAATATGGTACAGATGAAATTCATGGCATGTCAGAAGCTTTTCTTAACTATCTAAATAATCATTCTGAGCCAAAAGAGGATGATAAAAGAATCTATTATAGAACAACTGAATTATTAGATGAATGGCGAGAGCAATCAGTAGAAACAATGCTACCAAAAACACATAAGGCTATGTACATTGACACTATATTATGATATAATATACCTAATATAGATATAACTAGATTATTATGACTACAACTGAAGTACTACAAATGTGGCAGAAAGATGGCCAGATAGATGAATTAAAATTAGATGATACTACTATTAGGATGGCACGTATCCATTCTAAGTATTTAGAATTACTTACCATTGCGAAGATGACACGTAAAAAACGTGAGTTAGAGTATAAGACATTACTTAAAGATAAGTGGCTTTACTATAACGGCAAATTGTCTAAAGAACAGATAGATGCATTTAAGTGGGAGTACGATCCATTTGGCGGATTAAATAAACCACTAAAAGGTGATATGAATTATTATTATGATGCAGATACTGATATCCAAAGATCACAAGCATTGTTAGAAGTAGAAAAGATTTTAGTTGAAACTCTTGAAGAGATTATGTCTACTATACGTTGGAGACATCAGAATATTGGTAACATAATTAGATGGAGAAGTTTTGAAGCAGGAGTCTAGTATTAACCCACGATCACCAGAAATGTCTAGTATAGTGACATTAGCTGATGGGTTAGTACATAAAAAGCCTAGGCTTTGGCATAAGAAAAGACGAGTAATTCAAATAATAAAAACACTTGACGAGCGTTATAATTTAGATTTTTTTCCAAAGATATATGAAATTAATGATGATGGGTTTACATATGAATATGTAAATGGAATGACAGTTGATCAGTTCGTCCTAAATGGTGGTAAATTATATCACAATGATATCATTAAAATAAAAATAGCTATGGACCGTATATTTGCAAAATTATATGATGTAGCAAGAAAAGAAACAGCGTTTATGGAGAATAAATTTATGTGGTATGGTGATCCTAATCCAGATAATGTAATTTGGGATTTTAAAAATGAAACTCTCAGGTTAATTGATATTGATTCTATTTCTATAAGCAAATTAATTCCTATATCATATGTCAATATAACTTTAGTACAACAACTAGAACATGTATACATGACAAATTTTTTTGAAGGTTCCGACAGTAATAAAAAATGAATAGAAGAACACTCGAGTTATTACTCATTAACTACACTAATATAAATAATCAATTAAGAGTGCCTTGCTCTGAAAAATCTAAATTCGAAAGATTAATCAAAGAGACAGAAGAGAAATTAAAGTCTGCACCATTAGATAGAGTTTACCCAGACGGAATGACTGCAATGGAATTTGCGTTACACTTAGCACATGGAAGAAATAACACTACAGACTAAAGATGCAGCATTCCTTTATGTAGATTGCGATGATAAAGGAATCATACAAGAACTAGCAGAGTATTTTACATTCTTTGTTCCTGGTTATAAATTCATGCCACAATTTAGAAATAAGATGTGGGATGGTAAGGTAAGACTACTTAATCTCAGAGACCAATCTATATACTCTGGTCTATACAAATATATTAAATCATTTGCTGCAGATAGAAACATAGCAGTAAAAATTTTACCTCATGGTATTAAGTCAGAGGCTAACCTTCCTGGTGCACATCAAGAAGTCGATATGTCTTTTATCGATGAATATATATTACCATTCAAGCCAAGAGATTATCAGTTAGACGCAGTACAATATGCGCTTGAGAATAAGCGAGGATTATTAGTAAGTCCTACAGCCTCAGGTAAATCTTATATCATATATCTCATGATGAGATACTACTTAGATATGAGCTATGACCACATTGCAGATAAAGTATTATTAATTGTTCCTACTACTTCACTTGTTAAACAAATGGTAGGAGACTTTGCAAAGTACTCAGAGCATGATGCGTTGTTTGATGCAGAAGGTATGTGTCATGAGATTATGGCTGGTAAAGATAAAGGTCATAAGACTAAAAAGATCTATGTGTCTACATGGCAATCTATATACAAAATGCAAAAAGGATATTTTGAACAGTTCGGTATGGTGATCGGTGACGAGGCTCATGGATTTAAAGCTAAATCACTTACAAGTATCCTTACTAAATGTGTGAATGCAAACTATCGATATGGCTTAACAGGTACATTAGATGGTACACAAACACATAAGCTTGTCCTCGAAGGTTTGTTTGGACCACATAAGAATATCACAACAAGTAAAGAATTAATCGATCGTGGTGATCTTGCTAATATATCGATTGATGTATTATTACTTAAACATCCTGACGAGCATTGTAAAGAAGTAAGTAAGATGAAATACCAAGACGAAGTAGATTGGATTGTTACAAGTCAGAAGAGAAATAACTTTATAAAGAATTTAGCTATCGATCTAAAAGGTAACACATTAGTATTATTCCAATATGTAGAGAAGCATGGTGAACCACTGTTTAGATTAATAGATGGTGCAACAGATAATAAGCGCAAAGTGTTTTATGTAAGCGGTAAGACACCTGCTGACACGCGCGAAGAAATTAGAGCTATCACTGAACAAGAGTCTAATGCTATATTAGTGTGTTCATACGGTACATTCTCTACTGGTATAAATATAGTTAACCTACACAATATTATATTTGCAAGTCCAAGTAAGAGTCAGATACGAGTATTGCAAAGTATTGGTAGAGGATTAAGAAAGAGTACGCTAGATACAACGATATATGACTTAGCGGATGACCTACACTGGAAATCTAATAAGAATTATACCTTAAATCATAGCGGTGAAAGGATAAAAATATATTCAAAAGAAAGGTTCAAATTCAAGATACATGAGGTGAAATTATTATAAATACATACATGGAAAAGAAATTCCCAGAAGACATATCGCAATTACCAGTAAGGTTGTATAAACTAATCAATGGTGAAAACATCATTGCATATACTCATACTATTGATGATGAATCAAATGGTTCATTAATCCATGTTGAAGAACCTATGAAAGTGATTACAGAACCGGATAACCATTTTGTTTTAACACCTTGGTTACCATTCTCTATGGGGTCATTACATACTATTGAAGATTTTAATGTGTTATTAAAGACCGATCTTCAAGATGATATAAAGGCACACTACATGAAGATTGTTTTAGATGAGATCCAACATGATCAGGATCTTTTAGTAGAACAAACTAAACTCATGAAGGGAAACGCCACCACCCACTAATATACTATCCCCCCGCAGAGATACTCTCTTATTATAACATAGAAAAGCGGCTTTGTACATACTTTAGTTAAAATAAATATGCAAATAACTGATAATGCCACAAGTAAAGTATCCGAGATGATTACCGGAGATGAAAGTCTTCGTGTTTATATTTCTGGTGGTGGATGCTCAGGCTTTAACTATGGTTTTAAATTAGATGAGAAAAATATAGATGGTGATTTTGTTATTGAAAAAAATGATGTGCAAGTTCGGGTTGATCCCCTGAGCTATCAATATTTAGAAGGCATAACAATCGATTATGTTCAAGACTTAACAGGAGCAAGATTTCAAGTAAGTAATCCTAACGCAAAAACAACATGCGGTTGCGGATCATCTTTTAGCATTTAAGTATGTACATTTAGGCATTATATGATATAATGCTTATACACATGGAGATATTATGACTGAAAAAATTAAACCTAGAGACAAACCCCATTACGTAAATAACCGGCAGTTTTCATATGCTGTAGTTGACTATGTAACAGAGGCAAATGCTGCAAAGGCAAAGGGAGATAAAAATCCAATAGTACCAGATTATATTGCAATGTGCTTTATGAAAATATGTGAAGGTCTATCTCATAAACCAAACTTTGTACGATATACATATCGAGATGAGATGGTAATGGATGGTGTTGAGAATTGTTTGAAAGCAATATACAATTATAGAATAGATGCATCTACCCGCACAGGTAAGCCTAATGCATTCTCTTATTTTACACAGATAGCTTACTTTGCTTTTATCCGACGCATTGTGAAAGAAAAGAAACAAGCTGATATCAAATTTAAATTCATGGAGCAAGCAAACATAGAAGACTTTGTATCTTCTATTGACATGAATAGTCCGATTGACCAATCATTCCTTGATACACTTCGTGAGAAGATTTCTAAGATTAAAGAAGTTGATGCTCAGATTAAAGATTTTGAGAAAGAAGAAAAGGTGAAAGAAAAGAAAGGATTAGAAAAGGTGATGACTTGAAGAACTTATTAATCATTGGTTATGGTGTAGTAGGTGAAGCAGTTTATAAAGGTTTAGATCAAGATCCATCAAATTATATACAGATCATGGATCCACCTAAGGATATGAATCCTTTAGATGATGGCATTAATGATTACGCTGATTATAATTATTATGATGGTATCATTATATGTTTACCTACACCGCAAGGTCCGACAGGTGAATGTGATGATATGTTGATTGAACAGTATCATTATGATATTCGTAAGCATGCAACACGAGTACCTATCCTTATTAAGTCAACTATATCACCTGAGCTTATAGAGTTATTACAAGATGATAAGTTCCTAACAACTAATCCAGAATTCCTAACCGAAGCTGATTCTAAAGAAGAATTTCTACATCAGAGGTTTGCTATCTTTGGTGGACATCAATGTATGTATTGGTATTCACTTTTTATGAATGCAGGTATAAGAATGGATAACAGAAAGTTTACTGATATCAGGACAGCATGTTTTGCTAAGTATACAATCAATTCATTCTTAGCTACCAAGGTTATATTCTTTAATGAACTAAAATCTATGTTTGGTGAAAATGGATTTGATGAGCTAACTGAATTAGTAGGTATGGATGATCGTATTGGCAATAGCCATATGATGGTACCAGGGCCAGATAGAAAATACGGATTTGGTGGTATGTGTTTCCCAAAAGATACAAGTGCATTTGTTAAATCAGGTAAAGGTAAACTAACCTTATTAGAAAAAGCACGTGAAATTAATGATGACATTCAGAAGGATAGAAGATGGATATAATAATGACAGGATCTAGTGGCTATATAGGTTCACACCTTTCGCCATATTTAGAAAAGCAAGGACATAAAATATACGGTTATACCGGTGAGATCACCGAGTTTGATTACATAAAAGGTAAGTTTGATATGGTTATCCATCTTGCTGCTTTGACAGGTGTTCGTAAATCTTTAGAGATTCCTCAAGATTATTGGAAGACTAATGTACTTGGTACAAGACGAGTGTTTGATTTCTGTAAAGAACGTAATATGAAATGTTTATACGCATCAAGCTCTAATGCTCATGAATGGTGGACTAATCCATATGCTACAACGAAGAAGGTTAATGAAATGGATGGTCATCACTTTGTAGGCTTTAGACCTCATACAGTTTATCCAGGAAGAAAGGATATGATGTATTATAGAATGACAAATGAACCTGAGACAGTTAAATATATTAATGGATATCATGAAAGAGACTGGACTCATATAGAAGATTTATGTTCTGCTGTATGTACATTGATAGAAAACTATGATATAATGGTGGGTAAGTGTGTAGATATAGGAACAGGTGAATCAATCAATTTAAAAGAGGTAGCAGCAAAACTAATGCCATATAGATCACCTAATATAAATGCTGAGAATCCACCACACGAACGTGTAATAACATGTGCAGATATAACCGAACTAAAAGAATTAGGATGGACACCAAAGCATAGAGTAGTATCTAAATGAGATTAAAAAACAACGCATGGACATTTGAAGGAGCATTTTCAAAAGAACAATGCAAACAACTAATCGATTACGGTAATGATCAAGTTACTGTAACAGCAACAACAAACAAAGATACTGTAAGCAAGATTAGAAAATCTGAAGTTGCATGGTTATATGATCCGTGGATAATGCAAATGTTAGAGCCATATATTGAAACAGCAAACCAACAAGCTGGTTGGAATTTTCAGTGGGAACCGGTTCAAGCAATACAATTTACTAAATACGAAAAAGGTGGGCATTACGGATGGCATCGTGATACTGCTATTCCATGGCGTAAAGATGGTAAAATAAGAAAGCTAAGTATCACAGTAAACCTTAATGATGATTATGAAGGTGGTGAAATGTATATTGATGTTGAAAAAGATTATTGGAAACAAGATCCACAGCAGCTTGTTAAATTACAAACAGCTGGTTCGATATCAGTATTTCCAGCAGATAGATGGCATAAGGTAAATAAAGTAACAAAAGGTACAAGATATAGTTTAGTTGTTTGGTTAATGGGAGATCCCTGGAAGTGAAGATAGCATTATTAAATGATACACATTGTGGTGTAAGAAATAGTTCAGAGATATTCATAGACTTCCAAGAGAGATTCTATGAGCAAGTATTCTTTCCATTCTGTAAAGATAATGATATAAAACATATAATACATCTAGGTGATTATTATGACCATAGGAAATTCGTAAACTTTAAGGCATTGAATGCTAACCGCAGACATTTCCTTGAGCCTATGAAACAGAATGGTATGACTATGGATATTATTCCAGGTAACCATGATGTATTCCATAAGAACACAAATGATCTATGTTCTCTTAAAGAACTATTAGGTTATTATACAAGCAATATTAATATTGTTATGAAACCATCAACGTTAAACTATGATGGGTGTGATGTACATTTAGTGCCATGGATTAACTCAGAGAATTGGGATTCGTCAATGAACTTCTTGGCAAGTAACAAAGGTATTATGATGGGTCATTTAGAGTTGCAAGGCTTTGAAATGATGAGAGGTATTAAACAACCTATGGGTCATGGTATGGGTGTAGAACCTTTTGCACACTTTGACTTATGTTTATCAGGTCATTATCACGCAAGTTCACAGCAAGGGAATATCAGATACCTAGGATGCCAAATGGAATTCACATGGGCAGATGCTGGTGATCAGAAATACTTCCATGTATTCGATACAGATACAAAAACAGTAGAGGCAATACCTAATCCTCTCACATTATTTGAGAAAATATATTATGATGATACGGACACAGATTACACAAATTATGATATAAATACACTTACGGGCAAATTTGTTAAAGTAATTGTAGGGAATAAGTCTAACCCATTCATGTTTGAC
>Ga0233438_10001784_pt1 | contig 22682 bp, 13 predicted proteins | sample SI_123_September_FD_182720 | JGI IMG/M metagenome (GOLD analysis project Ga0233438, IMG submission 182720) | Seawater microbial communities from Saanich Inlet, British Columbia, Canada - SI_123_September2016_10_MG | ecosystem: Environmental > Aquatic > Marine > Inlet | place: Canada: British...
TTTCAAGGGGTACCGATACGACTTCGGGTTGCTGCCGGAGCGTCTATCGCCCTGCTAATTTGCATGGGCTTAGCTATCGCCTCGACCGCTGAACTGGTACCGTCTTCGCCAGTATGGTTCGGGTGGGCGACTGTAGGCGTACAAGCGCTGACGACTGTAGCCAACTGGGCCACTCCATCTAATTCAGAACGATGGCTTTGGGGACCCATCAGTACCATAATGCTCGCAGTGGCGATATTCGTGGTCGTTCTAGCATGACTTGATGGCGATTGTAAAATCCGAGTACAATCAGTGGATCTTTTGAGTATACTTGGGTGAGTATATTGCTCAAAATTTAGAATATTCGATTAACGAATGAGCGACCTTAATCATCCTCTTCATCATGTGAGCCCAGGAAATATTCGCCGATTTCTGGGTCGTTTAGAATATAATCCGCATCACCGGTGTGAACGACTTTACCGTTAGCAAAAATATAGCCACGGTCGGAACGAGCCAAACTTAATCGGGCATTTTGTTCAACTATCAGTACGGTGATTCCTTCCTTTCTTAAATTATCAATTCGTTCAATAATTTGTTGCTGATACAATGGGGAAAGAGCCGCAGTAGGCTCATCAAGAAGTAAGAAGGAAGGGTCTGAAATCAATGCCCTAGATATCGCAAGCATTTGTCGTTCGCCCCCTGAAAGAGATGCTGCTAAGTCATGCTCTCGAGACCTAAGGTCTGGGAACATATTCAGTGCACGTTCGATACGTTCCTTCAAAACACGATTAGGTAATGCATTTCCGCCCATTTGAAGGTTTTCTTCAACAGAAAGAGTAGGGAATACATTGTTCACTTGAGGAACATAAGCGATTCCTTTGTTGACAAGTTGGTCGGTTCTCAACTTCTCTATCGATTCACCACCATAGGTTACATCCCCGCTATAGTAGGTTGCGATTCCGAATAATGTCTTGATAAAAGTGGACTTTCCACAGCCATTTGGACCAATAATAGTCACGAACTCTCCTTCATCAACGTAAAGGTCAACTCCGTATAGAATTTGTACGCTTCCGTATCCACCGCTCAATCCCTTTACATCAAGAAGTCTCGTCATTCTTCCTCGCCTCCAGCTCCACCAAGATATGCTTCGATTACCGCACGGTTAGATTTGACTTCTTCTGGTGTACCAACCATCAAAACTTCTCCTTCATTCATCACCACAATGCGGTCTACTCCCTGACGGAGAATAAAGTCCATATTGTGCTCAATCACTAGAACCGAGATACCGGTTGTATCGACTAATTCTCTTAAATTAGTGAAAATTTTCATTGCAAGTGGACCTGCGACACCGGCTACTGGTTCATCGAGTAAAAGTAAATCTGGACTGCCCATCATAGAACGACCAATGTCCACTAATTTGCTTTGACCACCTGAAAGTTCACTAGCAAGATTATGAGCCATATGAGGCACTTCAAGTTGTTCTAATACTGCAAATGCATTGGCAAGGCGCTCTTTTTCGGCAGGTCTTGAGCGACCACGGAATAATGATAGGAACGCATTAGGGGCGAATTGTTTCCTTGGTGGTACCAATAAATTCTCAATAACTGTCATGTCTTTCCAAAGTCGAGTATGTTGAAATGTTCGAGTCATTCCCAATTTCTGAATTTGGTCTGGACGTTTATTCGATACATCTTCTCCAAAAACTTCTACAGTTCCAGCAGTTTGTTGTAGTAGTCCACTAATACAATTGAAAGTTGTTGATTTACCACAACCATTTGGACCGATCAAACCGATGAATTCCCCTTTCTTGACTTCAAAGGAGACATCCTTTACCGCGACAAGACCGCCAAATTCCATTCGTAAATTCTTGACTGAAAGAAGAGGCTTCATTGTTCCTCAACTCCCTTAACTGTATCAAGATTCTCTGGTCGGAAGGGCACTTCAGGAAGCAAACCTTTCGGATTATAACGTAGAGAGAATACGATTAGTGCTCCAACGAGTAAGACCTTGACATAAGCCATTCCTGCCCGTATATCTCCGGTTGGGAATACTTCTGTGATTGAGCGCTCATCAAAGAAGAACGATGCTAAAGCAAAGATAATGGTCAACCAGAAGAAGGTTTCCCGTACTGAAACCCATTTTACTAGATGGGCTAAAATCATGATGACCAAACAAATCTGCATGGCTGCAACTTGTTCGATAACAAGCCAATTGAACCATCCGTCCATAGTGGCTGCCACTTCATTGAGTGGAAGGTCAGAACTACCTTGAGCAGCGACTAATACATTGAACACGAATTCCATGAGAACGATAATTGACGCTCCAATAAGCATACCCTTGTTGTTTCCAACACCACCAATGATGAAAGCCGCCCAGACTAGGAAAGTCGTTTTAGAAGGAGACATAAATGAAGGTTGGAAACCAGATAACTTCCATGCCCATAATGCGCCAGCAAATGCTGCAATAGATGCACCTAATGCTAGACTGGCTGCTTTGTGACGTAATACATCGTGTCCATGGTGCTGTGCAACTTCTTCATCTTCTCTGATTGCACGTAGAATGCGCCCCCATGGAGAGGAGAGGACTGTATTCAATAGCCACCATGCAATAATCAATCCGAGGATACCTATTGTTGCTAGAACGAACATGTAAGGGGCAGGTTGGCCCAGGTTGAACAAATCTCCAACTGTAACTGCCATACTATCGATGCCTTCTGTATTAGAGCAAGCAACAGGAGAAAGTTCTATTCCGTCTGCATCGACTGGAGTTTTTGAACCACAAAACCACCACTCCTGAAGCGGTAATTTATAGCGTGAAATACCGACAGCACTTCCCCAAGAACCGGCTCGAAGAAGTGGCTCGCCACTCAATAGGACTCGGACTATTTCTCCTAGTGAAATTGTGATAATAGCGAAGTAATCGCTTCTTAATCGAGCGGTTGGATAGGCTAAGAACCATCCAGCCACTGCACCGATTAACATCGAAAGCAGTACGGCATAGAATATCGGCCAATCATATCCATGCAGTTCTTTTGGAGCGGTTAGAATACCGACTACAATGGCACCGATCGAAGCGAAAAAGATGACACCGAAATTTAACTGGCCAGTTATTCCAGTATGCAGATTGAGTGAAAGTGCTAATATTGCAAATATAGCAAACGTCACCATCACATTGGATAATTGTAAGATTTTGACAAACTTGGCTTGGTCTGAGTCAGCAACTGGAAGCCAATAAATCAGGGTAGCCATGATGATTGCTAATATTGCAAACAACAGCCACGAACCATTCTCACTTTCCCGACCATATGGCATTTTTAATTTATCAAGAACCGAGGTTCGTTTCTCGGTATATGTTCCAGAAATCTTGTCCTTAGTAGACTGGGTGAAACTTTGTGTATGTACTGCGATGAAACCAATTTTTGATTCAATGGCCTCAGTTGTAGCATTCCAAACTTTTCCTACACTCTCTGTAACCTTAGAATAGCGCATTGAGACACTAGATACAAAGTCTGATATCTTTGTTGAAGGTTTGAGTTCTTTGTCTTGAAGAACATGGTATGCTTCCCACCATGCTATTAGATACAAAAGGAAAGGAACCGTAGGCCATACAAGAATACCCATATTAGACATTATACCTGTCAAGCCTTGCTCAAATTGCATTAGTGAGACCCATGCCTCTTGTTGTTCAACCAGTAAATTGCCTGGAGCATGAGCAATAGACAAAGATGAGTCTTCACCTGTTAGTTTACCCATAATTTCGTCATCGGCAATGGAATTATCCTTGACGAAGGAACTGAATTTGTAAACGATGAAAGCAATGAATGTTGAGAGGGCATAACGCTGGCCGCGTATACTATTTCGGACGCTGAAATGATGTAATCCAGTTGGTGCTAAGAAGATACCAAGCCAAGAAGCTCGTTTTGTATTTGGAGTGAAGTCTTCTTCTGCACGCATACGAATTCGTTTTATCTTCCAACTATCATATGCATCACCGATTCCTTTAGGCATTATGAGAAGAATTGCGATAATCATCACATAGGGCATAACTTCAGCCAAATTCGCATAATTAGAACGGTCGAGTGGCGTACCTATTCCCATAAGAATTGGTGATGAGACTGAACGGACGAAACCAATTAGCAGTGCTCCAAAAACCGCTCCTCTAATCGAACCAATGGTACCCAATACGATAACCGCGAATGCTGGTAAAAGAAGGGTGAACCCAGTTTCAGGGCTGTAACGAACAGTCATAGCAAATACAGCACCTCCAATCCCAGATATTCCTGCAGATAGGAAAGCACTAGTCATGTGTACTCGCTCCACATTAATTCCACAACTAGCAGCGAGTTCCGGGTTGTCAGCAACCGCACGCATACGACGGCCTAGACGGGTTTTTGTCAACAGAAGAATAAGAAGTCCGACTGAAGCAAAAATAACAAACGGCATTGCAGCACTGTAGTAAGTGTAGTTCGCAGTCAAGTCTGTCACACAATCTGATCCGACCGAGTAAATATCGGTCAATGGCTTTGAACCTTCGGTGACGATTTTCTCGTAAACAGCATCCCCATTTTCGGAGGTTCCAACCTGTTCACATGCTCCGTAAGAGTAGGTTTCTCCAGATTCCAGTGAACGGTCGCCCAAGTTAAGTTTGGTCAGAACAGTCGGTGCTTCGAAACGCTGGTCACGGGCTATACGCCAATCAATATCTGGTTCAAACAATTTAGTTCCTGCACCAAATCGAAGATATACAATCGCTCGGAGAATTAGTGCAACACCAAGAGAAGCAATCATCATCACGTCAGCGCTGGATTTACGATCTCTAAAACCGCGAAATACGAGTCTATCAATGATAATTCCTGCTAATCCGGTTAGAACGAATGCTCCCAGTAATGTCCAAAGTAACACGGACCAGACCAGTACGCCATCCTTTGGCGTTGATACGAGTGGAAAGAAATAATCCATCCACATTATCATCACTGCGACATACATACCGAGCATGAAAAACTCGCTTTGGGCAAAGTTTCCGTACCTTTGAACGCTGTAAGTTAGCGTACAACCAACTGCAATAGCGAGGTAAGTTGATGACCATGTGAGTGTACTAAAACCAATTGAACTCAAATTAAAGTAAATTGTCGCACTAGTATTGAGTCCGACCATCAATAATTCAATGGTGAATAATACTGTAAGTAGTAAGAACAGGGGCGTGAATATCATCAGTCCTGAGCGTAACTTACCATGAGGGACATCATCAAAAACAACTTTGACCAACAAAAATCCCATTGAGATAAGTTGTACAGATTGTAGTAGCCAAACCATATCATTTGGCAAATTACCAAACAGCAGAGTATCCAAGCCGTTGCCTATACCCGACTGGTACAGTAGTCCAATAATAGCATCAAGTGATATTATAGCAGCAAGGAGCAGGCGCCTTCGCAATCGTGAAAGGTTCTGCCATCGTTGTAGAAAGGAGGTAGGGGATTCAAATTCGTCACTCAAATCCATCCTACTCCCTCTCTAAAGTCCTGTGTCCACTCAAGCCTTTCGACCAGGGGCTAAAAAGCCGTGGAACTCAAGAACAAGGCAATCAAGCAGCAGCGTTAGATTGAACGCCGTCTGCAACAGTCCAGTACTTGGAACATGTGAATGTTCCATCAGCAGCGTCTGATGCAGCGTAGCCACAGATATCGTAACCTGCTCCACCAACGTCACCGTTAGCCAAGAAGGTATGAAGTCCGCTTGCGCCTTCGTATGCAGTTCCAGTGGTTGCAATTGAAGCCGACATGTCTGTGCTGTTATGTTGGTGAGCAGCTCCAAGCATCATGATTGAGTCGTAACTGGTCAAAACGTATGACTTGATACTTGTAATGTTTGATGCATCATAACGTGCTTCGAAGTCTCCGAAGGAAGAACCTGCACGAGGTGTTGTAACGTATAGGCCATTAGCAACACTGTCGTCACTAAGTTCGGTTAGAAGTCCTTCGCCAGCAGGTCCGTCGCCAGAGAAGAGCATAGCAGTGACATCTTGTGCTGCGATTTCGTTGAGAATCATTGCTGCGTCAGTAACATAGGACACCATGAATATGGAGTCGCAGCCTGCGTCAGCGATTTGTGTGATTTCAGAAGCAACACTTGTTGCGGTTTCTGCGTATCCAATCTTTTGGCACAGATCCCCGTTCCAAGCATCTTCAATAGCATCTGCAAATCCAGAACCGTAATCATTGGTCATGTGAATGATTGCAGGGTTTGTTGCCCCCATGTCTTCCATCATTGCTACTGCTGCAGGTCCTTGGATTGCATCAGAAGGAACGATACGGAAGAAGTCAGGGTAAGCAGATGCATCGCTTAGACTTGGGTTAGTAGAAGCATAGGAAATCATTGGGATTCCTGCTGCGGACAAGACTGCGTTAGCGGCCATTGTTGCGCCGGAACATGCTGCTCCACCGACTGCGATAACACCAGAATCGACGAGTGTTTGTGCTGCTGCTGCTGCAGCAGTACCGTCACAACCAGAGTCAACTTCTACAAGTCTGTATTCGTATCCCATAGCTCCATGTGCAGCGTTAAGGTCAACGATTGCTTGTTGTGCTCCATATTGGAATCCAGCAGCGTCTTGAGCCAGAGGACCGGTCAATGGGTTCATGAAACCTAGTTTGACAATGGTCTTAGTGACAGTAATTCCATCAATTGCAGTCCAGTATGAAGTACATTCGTAAGAACCGTCACCAGCTTCCATTGCAGTGTAGGTACAGATATCGTAACCTGAGCCACCAACGTCACCGTTTGCGAGGAATGTATGAAGGCCGCTTGCGCCTTCGTATCCTGTTCCTACAGTACGGATGGATGCATCCATGTCTGTTGAATCGGTGTTGTATGCTTTTCCAATAATGGAAACAGCGTCATAGGAAGTAAGGACGTATTGCTTGATACTTGGAATTCCAGCAGCATCATAGCGTGCTTCGAATTCTCCAAAGGAAGAGCCTGCACGAGGTGCGGTGACTTTGAGTCCGCTTGCAACGGTATCATCGCTGAGTTCTACGAGCAGTCCTTCGCCAGCAGGTCCATCACCAGAGAAGAGCAGAGCAGAAATGTTCTGGGATGCAACTTCGTTGAGGATCATTGCAGCGTCTGTAACGTAAGATACCATGAAGATGGAGTCGCAGCCTGCGTCAGCGATTTGTGTGACTTCAGATGCAATGCTTGTTGCGGTTTCTGCGTATCCAATCTTTGCACAGACGTCGCCAGACCAAGCAGCTTCGATTGCATCAGCAAATCCAGAGCCGTAGTCGTTGGTCATGTGAAGAATTGCTGGGTTGGTGGCTCCAGAGCCAACCATCATTGCTGCAGCAGCAGGCCCTTGGATAGCATCGCTAGGAACTACTCGGAAGAAGTTCGGGTAAGCAGTTGAATCGCTCAAACTTGGGTTGGTTGAAGCGTAGGAAATCATAGGGATTCCTGCAGCAGACAATACTGCGTTAGCAGCCATTGAAGCACCGGAACATGCTGCTCCAGCAACGGCGACTACGTTAGCGTCAACTAGTGATTGTGCAGCAGCGGCACCAGCGGTACCGTCGCAGCCCGAATCAGCGACAACCGCTTCAAAAACGGTGTCAGTTTGTGCAGCATTCAAGTCGATAACGGCTTGAAGTGCGCCATATTCAAAACCTGCAGCATCTTGGGCTAGTGGCCCTGTTGCTGGGTTCAAAAATCCGATCTTAACGACTTCTGAAGTGGTATCTTCATCGTCGTCATTTGATGTACATCCTGCGAGTGCCGCAGACATAAAGGTCAATGCTAGTAGGGCTGTCAATAATTTTCGGTTCATAATTAGTCTTCCAAGTCATTACAGATAGAGTCCGTTTATAGAACTATCACCTGTATACATAGGTAAGTAGGTTTTGAAGGAAGTTTTTTTTAGAGTCGGTTCATTTTCATAACTCAATCTCAAATAAGTAAACTTCCCCATCGTTGTAGTGTGAAGGAAGGCCAGTTGTATCTTCAAGTTTAACAGGCTCAAGTAGTGTAAAACCATGGCTAGTATATACTCTAATTAGCCCCTCGTTATATCCTACCGTATCTAGTCGGATAAAACGGATAACTCCACCAGAGTACTGGTCTTTAGCCCAATCGACTATTTTTCCAACGAATCCTTGGCCTCTGTATAGTGGATGGTTGGCAATTCTATGAATGAAAACCGAGGGTTGAAGACTCTTTTCGCCCCAAATTTGTGGGTCTTCAAAGGCGACGACCCAAACACAAACAATCTTTCCCTGGTGAACCATTTTCCACTGTCGTTTTTCTTCTATTTCACTTTCGATGAGGCTTCTGTCAATCTTTGGCCACTGAGTCATTCCCTTTGATGACTGTAATGCAGTTGCTTCATCGTAAAGTTCCAGAATTGAATCTATATCGTCATGAAGACTTTGATTGATTTCCATATATATTCCTCCAAACCCGCCAATCTAATATTGAATAATTTACTGTCCAAGTCATCCATAAATTAGTTTTTCTCACAATTGATTTTCTGAGAAACGAACTCCTTCCTCGGTGAGAAGTTGGCGCTTTGCTTCGACACCACCACTACCGCTGTATCCACCTAATCCGCCATCGGTACGAATAACTCGATGGCACGGAACTATGGGCGGGTATGGATTTTGACCGCAAGCATTGGCAACCGCACGTGCAGATTTAGGATGGCCGATTTGAACTGCTATCTGCGTGTATGTTCTAACTTGACCCCGAGGAATTTGTTTCAAGGCCTTCCATACTTTGAGTTGGAATTCGGTACCAACTAAGGGAGGATGTTCAACCATGAAACGCCGATTGTATGTAACCACTTATTGCTTTCCGAGTGATTTATTCGTTAAAAAGAGACTTTCATATTCACCATAAACGTGGTGCCGGGGGCAGGATTCGAACCTGCGAAGCTTTACGCAGAGGATCTTGAGTCCACCCCCTTTGACCGCTCGGGAACCCCGGCTTGTAGTCTGCCGTGGTGCATTTCATTCTTGACTATTCCTCTTCATTAGAAATGTCTAATTCCAACGGACGTGGCGGCGCAGGGCGCCTTTTACGAACTATATTTTCAACGTGGAGTTTGGTGTATTGTTCCAATTCTTTGGTTCTTCGGTGATATGCGAATCCAAAACCGCCAACAACTAAGAAAATCAGTAAACCAATTAGACCAAGTAAGCCATTGATTTCTCGATTGGAGGAATTGAATTCTTCGATATCTTCTATGTCGACTTGCTTAGACTGAGAATAATTTGTGAGATTCACGAAGAACGAGATATCTCCGGTAGTCCATGCTTCAAAGTACCATTCAGTTTCAACCCAATCTCCAGGTTCGAGAGAGATTGTTTTTGTTCCTAACATCAAACCATTTAGGTCTACAAGTTCGACTTGCACTGTGCCGTTCAATTGACCAGTGTTTACTATTCTAGTAATAATCTCTATATTTTGACCAAATACTGGTTCATCGGTTTCAATTGAAATTGTATCTAGTTTAGGTTCGAATTCAATCCAATTTAAGCGTGGCTTCAATGGGTCATTTGAAGTCCCAAATCCAGTTAATTCTAGTCCGGAGTTATCCATAGCAGTAAACCAAATAATGATCTCACTATCTCTAGATAGCAAGGATTCATCACTCGGAGTAATGTCGATTAGTCCGTCGAAATAAGTATTGAACTGAGTGATTCCTGTTGAATTAATTACTTGATTTCCACTTGTTCCTTGTATTATTGAATCATTTTCTAGGAAATGCCAGTTAGCATATAATCTTGGGTCATTGAGTGGCAAGTCATCGCTTATTGTAGCAAAAATTGGAATCTCATATAATCTATTTGAATCTACTTTCAATAAATCTTGTAAACTCAAAGAAAGCATTGGTGGAGAATCATCAAGATATATTTGGTAACTGTTAGAACTCAACGCTGTTAATTGCGGAGAGTACAATGTCAGGTCTAAAGAAAAATTTGTGGATTCAGAGTAAGATTGTTTAGCAGTGAATTCTACATTTATCACCCCTTGGGCAGTCATGCTGAAATTGGTCAAAACATTTGATGATTGATTATTTATTATTCCAATAACTGAAAAATCTTCGTTTAAGTATTCAACTGGAATACTTAAATTTACGAATTGTAATAATAATTTCATTTCGATAACATCATCACTTTGTAACCAAATTTTACTACCGGTAATAGAACCATTTGGCCCAATCTTTTCAATAATTTCAGTCTCTGAAAATTCAATGTTTTGGTTTATATTCCATTCAAACATTGTCAGTAAAGACACACCAAGATACAAATCTTGGCCTTCATCAAATATTTTAATCGAGGGAATCCAGTTTTGTTGAGTCAGAGATTCCATAATCGACCAAGAGATTCTAAACTTAATTTCAATATCCCAAACTAGGAAACCTTCCCTTTGTATAATCACAACTTCTGGCTTTATTGCAAAACAATCACTATCATACTCGGTGACTGAAAATCGAGGAGAATGATGTATGAAGCATTGTTGCTGTGTTTCCTTGCCAAGTATTGCGAATTGTATTTCATCCAATGAATCAATTCCGTTGGCATCTGTTAGGCTAAACTGTAGTTTATGTTCAAATCCAGGCAAGATTTGTTGGTTTATTAAATCTAAATCTAGTGCATCGAAATCGAAGAAAGTTGTATATTGATTTTGTACTAGCAAGGTGACTAAGTCGTTGTCTTCACCGAAACCCCCTCCTCCTAATAGCAGATTACCTGCTAAATCTTCAGATTCTATGAAAATACTCAATCTACCGCTTTCTTGTGAGCCCCTGATATCAAACCAAGAAAAAATAGGTAAATCAATAGTTGCAGATTTTGAACCGGTGTTGAGAGTCACTGATGTTGAGACATACTCATTAAAGTCCATCACACTGTCTCCATTCAGGTCATCTTTGCTCTCAGACCATGACCATACAGTAATGGATGGGCTAAGGCCTTCCACATCGGAAATAGTTGCTCTGAGCGGGATATCTTGTCCTGAAATCCAAATATGTCCATCTGCAGGCACCTGGCCTCCAGGATCTAATACATCGATTGAGATTATTTCTGGAGACTGAATATCAAATAATATTCGTGTTCTCTGGTACACCGCAGTCATATCCTCTGAAGTGTTTGATCGTTGATCTATCGGGCCAGTTCTCGTGATGTGAACTGATATTTCTAGTGAAGTATTAGATGGAATTACCTGTGCATATGGAGTATTAATTGTAGTTGAAAAATAACCATTTATACCGGCTTCAACAAACCAAGAATTGCTCCAGTTTACTGGTGTTCCAAGCCAATTGTCTTGACCACCTGAAATATTCTTAGGTGGAACTGCTTGTAATCTAACCTCTATTTCGGCTTGGCCTGCTTCGATGAATTTATTAGAGATACCTTGGAACCTGACTTGGCCATTTACTGTAATGGATTCATTAGACTGAATGTGGAAAGGCCAGTCTGCATTGGTCCAATCATGTAATGCGTTATCATTATCAAAAGCCTCGAATTGAGTTATTTCTAAGTCGTTTTCTACTTCGTTGAAGGCTGTTTGACGGATAAGCGTCATAGGACCAGTTTCTAATCCTGAAGTATCTGTTGAAATTGCCATCCAATAAATATCATCGATGTCATTTAATTGCCATGTACTGATGAAAGACCATTGTATTTGACAAAAGCCCGTAACACAATCTACTGAAGTCTCTATTTCGTCAAGGTGAATTAGATCACTACCTTTGGTTATGCTCACATCTTTACTTGAGTAAAGGTTTGAAGCCTCGATTTCAATTAGTGAATCTTGAATTCTTGAACTTGGCGATAAAATAAGTTTTACTTGTTCAAACTGGTATTCATGCTCGCTCATAGTTACGGGACTGAACCTAACGTGTGAGGTATTGACGCTAATTGCTTGGCCTGGTAGCCACCTGTCTCGGTCGATATCATCGATAGAATCAATTTGATGAAGATAAGAAGTAGTAGTCATATTGATGTTTATTGAGCCGGATTTTGTCTCCACACTCATAGGTATGTGCAAGGTTTCTCTATCATTACCTTGGTAGGAATTATTTTTTATTTCGTTCAGTTGTGAATGTTCTAGATTAAATTGGACTTCTTGTATTGGAGAAACTGCTTGTAGATTGGAAAAATGAACCGATATATTGCCATTTGCAGTGAAATCTAGAGTGCATAGAGCAATTCCATAATCGGTGGTCATCAGTCCATCAGGGAATGTGAAATTTGGACATACATCTTGACTGACAAATCGAGACTGAACTTCTGACATTTGTGCAATTGAAGAGACTATCGCCGTATTTGATGAAGAGTCATTTAATGAATAACTAGAACTTTGCGAAGCCATATTTATCAAAAATGATACTGGAATTTGGGTATATTGACTACCAGTAACTTGCTGACCATTTGCAGAAAGGAGCATAGTATAGTCAACTTGAAACTGTTGACCATCTGATAATTCCAATTCAACAGAACCATCAGGATTTGAATAATTTGTAATTCCATTACCCGTTATAGAATAAAATTTAGAATTTGCTCCAAACTGTTGACCTGAATTATCAACCGGCCAAGAGAATATACTTTGATTTGAAACTCCAAGGCCTATTTCGGGGTTGACCGGTGCTTTAGCACAAATTGGTTGGTAAGTGAATTTAGTAAATTTCTGCCCTGTGAGAAGAGTCAACTGAACAGAATCGGAAAGACTAGGAGAGATTTGTTGATTATTAGTGAAATTCAAAGTACGATAGTTTGCTATCGTATTATCAAAGCTTGTAGAGTATAGGCTGAACTGTGAAGAGTAAAGAGAAATGTTATCTCCTATGGAAGTCATCTGTGCTCCAATTTGTGGGCAAAAACTTGTCGTCTGAACTCTTATGTAAGAAACCTGATTTGCAACTAAGTTATCATCGATATCGTTTGATATACCTGAAAAAGAACCGGAGTACCTTGAATCACTAGCCATATACTGGTAGTGGTAAGCATCAAAGTATGATGTAAAACCGATTGTTAGCGATTCAATAGAAGGAGAAACAAGTTCATTTGAGGTACTTAGATTTGCTCTAATCCTTAAATTTGGATATACTTCTGAATCTAATTGAATATCAATTGGAAGCACTTGATTGGAATATCCCGGTATCGTATTATTGTTTGAATCAAGAATATCAAATTTGATTGAAGTATTATCTGGTTGCCGGACAAAGCCATCTAATTGACCCCAACCAAATCTAGCATTTGGTGTTAAAATTGGTGAAATCCATGACCCTTGAGATTCAAAAATATCGATCTCTATTCCTGCATCGTCGATATACCAGCCGTCAAATTCCAATAATTGGTCTGAGAAGAAAGAATATCTAAATTTTATATTTTCTCCTGACAGGTTAGTTGTTTCGAAAATTCTATCTTCGAATGGACGCGATGTATTTTGACAACCTCCCAGAACAGTTGAACCATCAAAAATTCCTTCCCCATAGAACGGAGAATTAGAATTAATTGTTGATATTTGGTCATGAAATGTTCCAAGAGTAGGCGGGATATACCACCAATTCAATCCCCCATCAGTAGAGATAGATACTGCCCCTCCATCCCAGTTAGCTTCTGTACAAACCCAACTCTTGAATGACAATCTTGACGATGCCCCTACTGGGACAAAATAGTCTGGAGAATAAAGATGAGTTAGCATTTCATTTCTGTACGCTCCGCTGAGATATGTCCCTACTCCTTGTTGTCCTGAAGGCCATACGTTTGGTCCATATGTGGTTCCATTGGGTATTGAACCGACTTCCCACTGTTTCTGGTCAATTGAAATTAAAGACCATCCTGCAGGTAGTTGGTTTCCTTTATCAAATGAGTAATTCGTCACTTCCATCGAATCTACTCCAAGGAGATTTGTCCATTGCCATTGGTTTGGAGTACCTCCATAAGACATCAACCAACCATCGGTAGAGCCTAGAGATAAATTGGGAGCAGTCGAAAAATTACTGTGAAGCAAACTTGATGGATTTGGGCCACCCCTACCGCTGTGAAGTATGATATTATCAATTGCGAATCCTTCCCAATCACTGGAAACCTTGCCGCCAAAGTTAATCGAGGAATCTGTAATTACCGATAATCGAAGTAGTGTGTTATTCAGGGCCGAGGAATTAGCAAAATTATAGTTGAAATTCATGAAGACTGGAACCCAGCCATTAGATTCTCCATAACGTACATTACCATTGTGCCAAATACCTGTACCTGGAATCCCATAATTACCTGAAATAAAATTCCATGATGAACCATTGTCAATGGAATATTCAACGGTAAGATAATCGTAAAGGTATCCTTGTACATCCCAATTCATTTCTATTTCAATTTCATCTACTGTTGGGATTGATGTGAAGTTTAGTGGAATGATGTATTTAGAATTAGAATTTGGCATGTAGTCTCCTGTTAAATTTCCATGGAAGAAAGAACCTCTTTGTTCACCTTCATTAAAAATAGATAATTGGTCTACAAACCAACCTCCGCGTGGAATTGAAAGATTACTTGTTTCATAGCATAATTGTAAACTGAGAAGATTCTGACCTATTGAAACATAAGGGTCTAGTTGTATTTCAACTCGATTCCAAGAGTTGGACTCACCAGTCCAAACCAAACTTGGAGCATGCTGCAGATTTGAAGTTTGACTTATGCCGTTATTTGGTGTTAAAGCGATCCAATTTCCATTACTGTCCAGTAATTCTACCCATGCTGCATCGGTAGAATCTAATGCTAGCCAGTGGTCAAAAGAAACTGAAAAGTTCTTTATTATTTTAGGCATATCTAAACTAGGGGAGCGCATACATGAGTGCATTGAAGAATTTAAATCTCCATTTGCAGAAGTAGAAAGAAATGCGCTTCCGTTGAAGCCTTCGTCTGGAAGTGACATTCCCGATTGACTGTTTATGGCATTAGGAGACGGCGAGACAATCGACCATGTATTGGAGTCTTTTCTAGTACTGTACCAACCTTCTGAAGGTACTTCTATGGTGGTTTCAAAATCGGTTATATCTCCGATAGAACTGTTTCTCTCAAGGCGTAAATTACCATCGCGTGACGATTGAGAAGTTTGTTGATATGTTCCATTCCAAAAATTGGAATCACCCGCCTGAAAAACTGTCCCTTCACTATTTGCACTTTGCCAAATCGGAGAAATGTCCACTTGCGCTGAAGTTAATGTATGATTGGCAGGTACTTCAATCATCGAAGATACTGTTGTATTGATGTGTGTATTGTTAGACTGGGGAGTAAAATCAATATTACTATTCCATTGAACTGGGTCTTCACTATTCCATGAGGAAGAATGTTGAGCTTGTACATTGATTAATGTACTAGTCAAAAGTATTACAACCAGTAACAAGACCGTGAAATTCGGACTACGCTCGTGCCCGAATTTTTGTCGTTTGGTTGACATCTCAATTCACCTCGCTCTGCGAGGTGAGGTCATCAATAATTAATCAGTTGTCTCAATGTTTAGCCTGTGATACATCAATGTTCAAAACCCGTCAACCCTACCAGCCCATGATGACGGAGGACCGATACCTCGATAGCGCACAAGCGCGAGAGATCGAAGAAGAGTTATTTGCCACTCGTCGACAACAATCCTCTAGACATGTCCCAGTCGCATTACCACGCCCTGATTTCTGGCAAACTGTAGGCAAATTACTATCTGATATTGACCTTGATATTCAACATATGATGATGAATGGAATGACTGGAATCCGGCTTCAAAACCTGCAAAAAAGACAGGCCAATGTTAGAAGAATAGCTTCGGAGTTAGGCAGAAAGCGATTAGTTGCCATGATGCAGCACGTCGCTTCACAGTCACTTCGGATCGCTTCACAACCTGGTATGACGCAAGACTTACCCCCCCTAGACTGGCAAAGGCACGACCCTGCTGAGAAAGCATTCTATCACGGTCTGCAGATACAAATGGATAGATTCAAGAAAGATATTGACTGGAATTCTATGCAAAATGGTGAACTCTCTGGAAACCTTATCGAAAAGATGGTTCATTCTCCAGGCACAATGCAGCTAGACTCATTTGTTGAACAAGATAAGGGGTTAACTGGTAGTCCGCCACCAGAACTAGTATTCGCTGATGAAGAACCACAACAGAATATTGCCCAAGAAATGGATGAGGAAGACCGTTTTCTAGTCGACCAATGGCCAGATATCGATGAGTTCGTACAAAGTGACCTTGTTGAAAACAAGCCTGTGGAGCAAGTAGAAATAAAATCAGATAGTCAATCAAAGAAACATTCCGCAGCAATGGAACTTGCTCCATCAAAAAAGTCGAGTAGCAATATTATTCTAGATGACTTAAAAATTTATGAAACCGAAGATGTGGCGCAAGAACAGAAATCAACGTCTGAAAATATGATTCGTATCAGAGTGATTGAATCATTCCCAGAACCAATATCTGTAGGGGATGGTGAAGAAATCCTTCTAGAGAAAGAAGATGTGCATTTCTTAGACCAAGAAACTGCTAATTGGCTAATAGAATCAGGTGTAGCTGAAGTCGAATCTCTTTGAGAGAGATTATTAGTTTCAGTTTACAACACGCATTGAAAGTTCAATACTTACTGTGTCTGGAATCTCGATTCTAGTAACTTGTCTCAAAGCAGACTCGTCTTTACCAGTATTGATATCCATCTCAAGCAGACGCTTGTGAACTCTTAGTTCCCAGTGGTCGTATGTTTCGCTTCCTTCACCATCAGGTGCTTTACGAACCGGTACGACCAATCGGCGTGTTGGTAGAGGTATAGGACCTCTAAGAGAGATCCCCCCAGTATCACAGATAGTTTTGATTTGACTAGCAACTTTATCGAGGTCGCTATGGTTTTCACCAGTCAATTTGATGATTGTTACTGCTGCCAAAATTAATCCTCCAACCAATTACTCGCCAATATCAGAATCACTTCTTTTCAATCTTTAAACAGACACCAGCGGCTACTGTCTTACCCATGTCACGGATAGCGAAACGGGATAATTCAGGGAAGGTATCCATTTGCTCAATTGCAAGTGGCTTTGTTGGTTGGAAACGGATCAAACAAGCGTCACCAGTCTTTAGGAAAGATGGGTTTGCTTCTTTGCCAGCCTTGTTAGTCTTCTCAAGTAGTTCTTGGAATCTCACTGCAACTTGTGCGGTGTGAGAGTGGAAAACTGGAGTGTAACCAATTGATACAGCCTTTGGAATATCCATAAGTTGGATTTGTCCAACGAATGTTTCGTCGTGACGAACAAAGGTAGGCTCACTGTCAGAGTATCCTGCAACGTCACCACGGCGGATGTCAACTGCAGCTAGACCACGAACGTTGAAACCAACGTTGTCTCCAGGTTCTGCCTTTGGTACCATTGTGTGGTGCATTTCAATTGACTTAACTTCAGCAGACTTCTGTGAAGGATTAAAGACAACTGTCTTACCAACATTTAGAGTTCCTGTTTCGATCTTGCCAACTGGTACAGTTCCAATACCGGAGATTTTGTACACATCTTGGATAGGTAGTCTTAGAGGCTTGTCAACTGGCTTGTTAGGCATTGCTGCAGCGTCAATAGCTTCAAACAATGTTGGTCCCTTGTACCATGGTGTGTTTTCACTCTTATTGTATACATTGTCTCCCTTAAGAGAAGATGCTGGCACCATAGGAATGTTACCGTCTTTGAGTTGTTTTCCGAATCCAGCCATGGTTAGCAGATCAGAAACTTCTTTACAAGCAGCCTTGTATTTGTCTTCTGACCAATCAACACCAGAAATATCCATTTTGTTGACGTGGACAATAAGTTCCTTGACACCCAGAACCTTTGCTAGGAAAGCGTGTTCCTTGGTTTGAGCGTTTACACCATCGTTAGCAGCACATAGAAGAACTGCAGTATCTGCTTGAGATGCACCAGTAATCATATTCTTGACGAAATCTCGGTGACCTGGAGCGTCGATGACAGTCCAGTAGTACTTAGGGGTAAAGAATTCTTTGTGAGCAACGTCGATAGTAATTCCACGCTCTCTCTCTTCCTTTAGTCCGTCCATAACGTAAGCAAGTCCGAAACCAGCTTTACCTGCATCAGATGCCAACTTTTCGTTCTTTACGATAACGTGTTCTTCGATGTGACCTGAGTCTAGGAGAAGACGACCTACAGTGGTCGACTTTCCGTGGTCAACGTGACCAACGAATACAATATTACGGTGAGGCTTAGTCTTATCTTCCCATTGTGATGCCATTTTAATTACTCCTTAGCAGCCATCCGACAATAATCCCCTATTTGAAAGCGACGCATAAAAAAATATGTCTAAAAATAGATAAATAAGGCCTTTGTGACCCGAAATGTAATTTTCAGTTAATAATTTATTTTCACTCCGCGCCTTGAATGGAGCCATCTTCAGCAATGCGATATAATCGGGTGGTACTAGTCGCGCCCCGCATCGCCAATGGACTACCTGAAATGGCAACTACTCTCTGGCCAACAGTGATTTCTCCACGCTCGTACAGGATTTTCAAACCTTCTTGCATAGTTTGTGAACCTCGTTCGAATTCTTTTACAATCAAACTGTCTACACCGGGTAGAAGTTGAACTCGTCTTGCTGCTCGCACTCTGTCTGTGACTGCAGTAATAGGAATACCAGGCTGATAGGCTGAAACCAAACGAGGTGCATTACCGTGTTCGGTAGCAACCATTATCCTAACTGCACCTGACATTTTCGCTAACTCAACACCTGCATGAGCAACTGCTCTAGTGGCTTTGAAAGTGGCTTGAGCGCCAGGTCTTAAATCGCTTGATGCCAATCCTTGTTCGGTTGCCATTGCAATTTTAGCCATTGTCTCAACCGCTTGTAATGGATAATCCCCTGATGCGGTCTCCCCAGATAGCATCACTGCAGTTGCTCCGTGGCGTATTGCTGTAGAAACGTCGCTGACCTCTGCACGTGTTGGGCGAGGGTTAAGAGTCATAGTTTCCAGCATTTGAGTTGCTACAATGACGACCATTCCTCTTTTTATCGCAGCGTCAACAATTCTTTGTTGTGCTTGAGGGACTTGCTCTAATGGGATCTCAACACCCAAATCACCTCTAGCGACCATTACCGCATCTGCTAAATCTAGAATCTCATTAAGATGTTCAAGAGCAACAGGATGTTCGATTTTGGCAATCACTGGTACGTGCTGACCTGCTGCTGCAATCGCTTCTTTGGCGGGTAGTAAGTCCTCTGGAGTCCTAACATAACTGACCGCTATGTAATCGGCACCCGCCTCTAGAGCATGTGCAAGTGCAGCCTTGTCCTTGGGGCCGATGGCTGGTAAATCAACAAGAGTGCCGGGCACGTTTATTCCTTTACGAGCGCTTACTGGCCCGCCATCTTCAACAGTACAAACAACGATTCCACCCGATTCACCCGGAGATGAATCCACTTTCAATCGAATTAAACCATCAGCAATTAGAACTGGGTCGCCTTGTTCTAATTCAGCAGAAAGTCCCTCATATTGTACTGGTAACTTAGACTGTGAGGCATCATCCATATGGTGAACGCCACAGTGAAGTTCGACTTTCTTTCCTCTCTCAAGTAGTAGAGCTCCCGGAAACTCGCCGAGTCTAAGTTTTGGCCCTGGTAAGTCGGCAAGAATACATGTGGGTCTACCAATTTCTTTTTCCATTGAACGGATTCGTTCATAGAGAGGGGTTTTATGCTCGGGTTCGCCGTGAGAATAGTTTAGACGACATACATCAACTCCCGCCTTCAATAACGACTTCAATGTTGATTCGTCTTGAGATGCAGGACCAATAGTAGCGACGATTCGGGTTCTTCGCATGAACTATCCCTCGAGGCTATCTATCAAAGGGCTTTCTAAATAGAATGTGTGAGTATGTTCACTTATAGTGTAGAATAATGACCATGGATTCTATTTGAACATCATTCCATCGATTATTTCGAATCTGCATAATCCATTCTCCGTCGCCATATGTGGATTCTGTTTCAGTAAACATGTAGGAACTGAGCAGTAGCATAACACAATAATTTTCGTCATCATCGCATTCACCAGCATCACGGTTTTCGTTATCAGTCTCTGAGGTATTTGCTGCTTCATCATCTTCTTCATTGAATGCATATAAATTCAGGGTATTAGCACATTGATTATCCCCCAGAACACAATCATCATCAACTTGAGGGTATGTTAGAATAGTCTCAACTTTTCTGATAGTATTGCCTTGGTCTCTGTCATAGACAACTGGCATATCAAATTCTAAAACTTTTGGAGAACCCGAATTATTTCCATCGATTTGGAAATCTTTCCATTCGCCGTAATATGAGACATAGACTTTGATTTTATCGCCGTCCATCGAACCTGCGCTATTTGTTACTGAGAGATTGACTTCATATTCACCAGGCACTACATCTTTCCACTCAACGCTCTCACCAGTTAAATCAGCATCGTTTTCTGAGTTTCCATCGCCATCTGAGTCATATTCTAGATCGAGGTCCCAATTCCAAGTTGTGATATAATCGCTGTCGCCACCGGACTGTGAATCAGAGCCGTCTAATTGAATGGTAGTTGTTTCAGTGACTTCACGGTCTGATTGTGATTTGTCCATAGCACAAATCCAAACCAAGATGCTCCTTGTTTCATCTATGTCCTCGTATATACAATCTTCTTCGTCTGCATACTGGGTAATTTCTGCGGTTGGAGTTCCGACTGGCGCCTCAGTAACTGTCACTTCTTTGGTTTGTGAATTACTTACACCGCCAGATGCTACAGTCAATGTAACGCTGTAAGTACCTTCTACTTCCCATGAACAATCGGTCTTTTGACCGGTTTCATCAGCAGCACCATCGCCATCGCAATCCCAGCTATAAGTCAAGGAACCGTCTTGAGGTAGTGAGGCTGAAGCGTCTAACTCGACACTATCGCCAGTTCTGATATCGGTAGTTGGTGAATAAGAAAAGACAGCAGTAACAGGTACGTTATCATCGCCCGAATCACCAGTAATACACCCAGCAAGGCTTGTTGATATCATAATCAAGACCATTAGGATTGGCTTAACATGCGACTTCATAGTAGCGGGTGTACATAGCATATATCAAAAATACTCCCGTCGAATGGGTCAGTTTAGAAGGAAAATAGGGAGGTTTGCTTGTTTCCAGCAATCAATTCTTTAGCATTCCAACCAAAAGCCTCAGTTATTCTTCCGAGCGCTGCTGCTAATCTTTCTGCGTAAAAACGACCATCGTAGCCGGTTATTCCACCATTTTCTTCGCTTTCCAGCCATGGTTTTACAGTCATTGGACTGACTGAAGCATCGGTTACGACATAGGATACTTTCATTCCCGAGGTGAATCCAAGACCAAGTGCAATCCTTGCTTTAGCAACCCTAACCTGAGCCATACTATCTGGTTTAGCGTAATTTTTAGTAAAGTCAATCGAGCCATCTTTATTGACGCGCCCTTTACAAGATTTAGCAAGGATTAGTTCTGTTGAATCTACTTTGTTATCCTTGAGTGCTTTGACTCTATCAAGTGCGCACTTGACTAATTCCTCTCCTTCATCAGCTAGAGCAAAGGTGAATAATTGCTTCATTGTTTTAGTCAAATAAGAGAATGAGTCTGTTCTCTGTGTCTCATATCCACGAATAAGCATTTCTTCATTTGGCCAGACTACTTGACCAACATAACGCTTCTTAGCACCATGGCTAAAGAATACTGAGAGTCCTTTTTCATATTCTAATACTGCTGAATCTTTACTATATCGTTCGGCAAGTTCAAGTCCAAAATCAAGCATGCTTTGTTTTGCTTTATTCCAAGCATCTACTTGCTTTTGGGCCTCTTTATCGCCTTGTTCAGCTGCTACTTTGTCTTCCTGTTTTATTGTTGAAGGAGAGCCTTCAGGGACTGGTGAGCGAACGAAAATAGAATCTGTATCAGAGTAAACAACATGGTTGCCTTCTTGTTCTAATTGAGATATGATATCCTTGATGTTGAATCTAGCCCAAGCTGTGATTGAAGAACCAAGGTCTCGGTGAGTGAACCGATAAAAGCCGCTAGCAAATACTCCATAGAATGTATTCATTAGAATTTTTACCGCATATTGCATCGAATCATGAAACATTATTCCAGCCGAATCATCTTGTTCTTTAGCAGATTTTAGCGATGCTTTGTGGACATCTCTTTGAGACATTAAATTTTCAAGAAGTGTCGGAACTAGCCCTTTGCGAACACTTTGATGTCGAAATCGCGCCCCTGTTGGTGCTGTATACACCGGTTCATCTTCGGCTGGTTGGTCGGATTGAACTGGGTCTATTCTTGTTGTGTAACAGATATTATTGCCAATCATAATTGAAGGATACATACTCTTGAAATCTAAAACTGCAATCCAAGGATGGAGACCTGCTGCTACATCGTGAACATATCCGCCTGTTATTTGCCCTTCTTTTGCTTCGGCAGAGCCAGTCAATGGTACAGCAACCATCTCTCTATCTGCCAATCTAATTATTAGAGAATCAACAAGTTGGCTACTACTTCCATTGGCTGCAGTATCAAAGGACACCTTTGCTACTGCCGCTACCGCTTCTTTACGCCTTACGACTTGTAATTGATTTAGAATATCTAGAGGTAATGCTGCATCTCTAATACAATACTCCATCACAACATCTGGCCTATCTGCCCATTCTTGGTCCATTTTTGAAG